>Ga0105355_10000588_pt1 | contig 33318 bp, 30 predicted proteins | sample GOMGulsemesocosm_2_FD_83508 | JGI IMG/M metagenome (GOLD analysis project Ga0105355, IMG submission 83508) | Methane-oxidizing microbial communities from mesocosms in the Gulf of Mexico - GOM9C Gulf of Mexico | ecosystem: Environmental > Aquatic > Marine > Cold seeps | place: Gulf of Mexico...
AGTGTCGAAGCTCATACAGAAGGTACTGTTGTCAGTATAACTGATGGCATTATCACAGTACATGGCCTATCTGAAGCAATGCAAGGTGAAATGCTGGAATTTCCAGATAACACTTATGGCATGGCGCTTAACTTAGAAAGAGATTCTGTAGGTGTGGTTATGCTAGGTGCATATCAACACATTTCAGAAGGCGACACCGTTAAATGTACTGGTAAAATTTTAGAAGTACCTGTTGGCGAAGCGTTATTAGGCCGTGTTGTTGATAGCCTTGGTAACCCAATTGATGGTAAAGGCGCTGTAGAGACTACAGAAACCTCACCTGTTGAGAAAATTGCACCGGGTGTAATTGCGAGACAATCAGTTGATCAGCCTGTGCAGTTAGGTTTGAAATCAATCGATTCTATGATTCCAGTTGGCCGTGGCCAACGTGAGTTGATTATTGGTGATAGACAAACGGGTAAAACAGCGATTGCGATTGATGCGATTATCAATCAAAAAGGTACAGGTGTTAAATGTATCTATGTGGCTATCGGTCAAAAAAGATCGTCTGTCGCTAACGTGGTACGTAAATTAGAAGAGCATGATGCTTTAGCGCATACTATTATCGTAACAGCCACTGCTTCTGAAGCGGCGGCACTTCAATTCATTGCGCCATACACTGGTTGTTCAATGGGTGAATACTTTAGAGATAAAGGTGAAGATGCTCTAATTATTTATGATGATTTAACTAAGCAAGCTTGGGCATATCGTCAAATGTCATTATTACTTCGTCGTCCTCCGGGTCGTGAAGCATATCCGGGTGATGTTTTCTATATCCATTCTCGTCTATTAGAGAGAGCTTCTCGAATTAATGAAGCAGAAGTAGAAAAACTAACTAATGGTAAAGTAAAAGGTAAAACAGGTTCTTTAACTGCATTACCTATTATTGAAACTCAAGGTGGTGACGTATCAGCTTTCGTACCAACTAACGTAATTTCGATTACGGATGGACAAATCTTCTTAGAGTCTGATTTATTCAACTCAGGTATTCGTCCAGCGGTTAATGCGGGTTTATCAGTATCACGTGTAGGTGGTGCAGCTCAAACCAAGATCATTAAAAAATTAGGTGGTGGTATTCGTCTTGATTTAGCTCAGTATCGTGAACTAGCAGCATTTGCTCAGTTTGCTTCTGATTTAGATGAAAGCACACGTAAGCAAATTGAACGTGGACAACGTGTTACAGAGCTGATGAAGCAGGATCAATATTCTCCTATGTCAGTTGCTGAAATGGGTGTTTCATTACATGCTGCGAACCAAGGTTTTCTTGATGATCTAGACGTAGCTAAAGTGCGTGATTTTGAAGCAGCTTTACAATCGTATATGAAGTCTGAACAAGCTGATTTGATGCAAAAAATCAACGATACAGGCGATTATAGCGATGAAATTAAAAAAGGCATTCAATCTGCAATAGAAGCTTTCATTAAAACAAGTAGCTGGTAAGGGGCTTCTTATGGCTGTTGGTAAAGAAATACGCACCCAGATCGCGAGTATTAAAAATACTCAAAAGATCACTCGAGCAATGGAAATGGTTGCCGCGAGTAAAATGCGTAAAACAAAAGACAGAATGCAGGCGACGCGTCCCTACTCAAAAAAGATCAGCCAGATAATTAGACATCTGGCTCATGCTAATCCTGAGTATAAGCATCCTTTTCTTGTTGACCGTGAAGTAAAGCGAGTAGGTGTTATTGTTGTAACATCTGATCGTGGTTTATGTGGTGGTTTGAATTCTAATTTATTCAGAACCATACTAAAAGACCTTGCTGCATGGGAAAAAGATAAGATAGAAGTTGATGTTTGTACCATTGGTACAAAGGGAAGCAGTTTTTTTGCAGGTATTAATGCAAATCTTGTAGCACAAATTGGTAAACTTGGGGATACACCTCACCTTAACGATATCGTTGGTATTATTAAAGTGATGTTAGATTCCTATACAAACGGCACAATTGATGAATTATATGTAGTTAGCAATGAATTTGTTAATACAATGACTCAAAAGCCAGTTGTAGAGAAGTTGATTCCTGTTGTTGCGACTGAATTAGAAGATGATGCTGAAGATCATTTTGGCAATAAACATTGGGATTATTTATATGAGCCTGATGCCAAAGATGTATTGGACACATTATTGACTCGTTATATTGAGTCTATTGTTTATCAGGGCTTAGTTGAAAATAATGCCTGTGAGCAGTCAGCTAGAATGGTAGCAATGAAAAGTGCTTCTGATAATGCAGGTAATATCATTGATGAGCTGCAACTTGTTTATAACAAGGCTAGACAAGCAGCTATTACGCAAGAGATTTCAGAGATTGTTGCTGGCGCTGCCGCTGTTTAGGCTGTTTAAAAAATAGCCGATAGCTACGCAAATTTAGATTTAGAGAGGACGAAGATGAGTAATGGTAAAATCGTTCAGATTATTGGAGCGGTCGTTGATGTGGAATTTCCACGCGAAGATTTGCCGAAAGTATATGACGCATTAACAGTTGAAGCTAAAGGTTTGGTCCTAGAAGTTCAACAACAATTAGGTGACGGCGTAGTTCGTACAATTGCTATGGGTACAACTGATGGTGTAAGCCGTGGGTTAGAAGTTAGCAATTCAGGTGATGCTATTAAAGTACCTGTAGGTCAAAAAACTTTAGGACGTATTATGGACGTTCTAGGTGAGCCTATTGATGAAAAAGGCCCTATTGGCGAAGAAGAAAAATGGGTGATCCATCGTGATGCGCCTTCTTATGAAGAGCAAGCACCTGCTAACGAACTGTTAGAAACAGGTATTAAAGTTATTGACTTGGTTTGTCCATTCGCTAAAGGTGGTAAAGTTGGTCTGTTTGGTGGTGCTGGTGTTGGTAAAACAGTAAACATGATGGAGCTTATTCGTAATATCGCGATTGAGCACAGTGGTTTTTCTGTATTTGCTGGTGTTGGTGAGCGTACTCGTGAGGGTAACGATTTCTACCACGAAATGACTGACTCAAACGTAATCGACAAAGTATCGTTAGTATACGGTCAAATGAATGAGCCGCCTGGAAACAGATTGCGCGTTGCTTTGACTGGTTTAACAATGGCGGAATATTTCCGTGAAGAAGGGCGTGATGTTTTATTCTTCGTAGATAATATCTACCGTTACACACTAGCGGGTACTGAAGTATCAGCATTGTTAGGTCGTATGCCATCAGCGGTAGGTTACCAGCCTACACTTGCTGAAGAAATGGGTGTATTACAAGAGCGTATTACTTCAACTAAAACAGGCTCTATTACTTCTATCCAAGCGGTATATGTACCTGCGGATGATTTAACAGATCCATCACCAGCAACAACTTTCGCGCATTTGGATGCGACAGTTGTATTGTCTAGACAAATTGCTGAGCTAGGTATTTATCCGGCGATTGATCCTTTAGATTCAAGTAGTCGTCAGTTAGATCCTTTAGTGATTGGTCAAGAGCATTATGATGTTGCTCGTGGCGTACAAGGTATCTTGCAACGTTACAAAGAATTGCGTGATATTATCGCGATTTTAGGTATGGATGAGTTATCAGAAGAAGATAAGTTGACAGTAACTAGAGCACGTAAAGTTCAACGTTACTTGTCTCAACCTTTCTTTGTTGCTGAGGTATTTACTGGTTCTCCAGGAAAATATGTATCTCTAAAAGATACAATTGCTGGATTTAAAGGTATTATCGAAGGCGAGTACGATAGTCTTCCTGAACAAGCTTTCTATATGGTTGGTAGTATTGACGAAGCCGTTGAAAAAGCGAAAGGAATGTAATCCTTTTAGGAGATTATTATGACAATGACCGTACATGTAGATATCGTGAGTGCTGAGAATGAAATCTTTTCTGGATTGGCAGAAATGGTTTTTGCACCTGCTGAGCTTGGCGAAGTAGGTATTGCTCCGCGTCATGCACCATTAATAACTAAACTGCTTCCAGGTGAAGTTCGTGTAAAGGTTAGTGATACAGAAACTCAAGAATATTATGTTTCTGGCGGTATTTTAGAGGTTCAACCGCATTTAGTCACTGTCTTGGCGGATACAGCTATAAGAGCTACAGATATTGATGAAGCATCTGCATTAGAAGCAAAAGCGAAAGCGGAAGAAATGTTGACAGACAAGTCTGGCAAAATTGATTTTGCAAAAGCACAAGCTGAATTGGCTCAAGCAATGTCACAGTTAAGAACTTTAGATCGTTTGAGAAAACGAGGTAAATAGTTTTTACTTGTTAGTCATAAAAAAGCCTGATTATGTGTAAACATTTTCGGGCTTTTTTATGCCTGCTTGATAATGAACTATAATAGAATTATTATATTTGTTGAGTGGGCTTCAGTCTGCTACTTATTACTATGAGTAAGATAATACAAGTATTATTAGAAATAATTGCGGGCTAAAGTCCGCTTTACAGTGTTAGTTATTAATTTAAAACCACCCAGTTAATCAGAGTTAAATCTATGAGTATTAAAACAATTATTTTAGCAGCAGGCCAAGGAACGCGGATGCGTTCATCTAAACCAAAAGTATTACATAAGGTTGCAGATCGTGCTTTGTTGCATCATGTGTATGATACGAGTACTCAGCTGGAAAATAATTCAATAGTAATTATTTATGGTCATGGTGGGGAGTTAGTAAAAGAACAATTAAGCATGTTAGATGCAGATTGGGTAGAGCAAAAAGAACAGCTAGGTACTGGGCATGCTGTTCAACAAGCTGAAAGTTATATTAATGATGATGATAAAGTACTTATTTTATATGGTGATGTACCTTTATTAAAGAAAACAACTATAGATAAGTTACTTGAAAATGTAAGTCAAAGCTCAATTAGTTTGTTGACCGTTGTTCTTGATGATCCAAAAGGCTATGGTCGAATTGTTCGTGCTGACAATGGTTCTGTGTTAAAAATTGTTGAAGAAAAAGATACAAATGCTGAGGAAAAATTAATTACTGAAGGTAATACGGGCATTATTGCTACACCTGGTAATTTGTTGAAGCAGTGGCTATCAAAACTTGAAAATGGCAATGCTCAGAATGAGTTTTATCTAACTGATATTATTGAAATGGCAGTTAATGATGGAGTTGAAGTTAAGACTAATCAAGCTGATAGTGTGGATGAAGTTTTAGGGGTAAATGATCGTAGCCAGTTAGCACATTTAGAGCGTGTGTATCAGTTAGAACAAGCGCAAGAATTAATGGCTCAAGGTGTAACTTTGCGCGACCCATCTAGAATTGACGTACGAGGAAAGTTTGAAAGTGTGGGTCAAGATATAGAAATTGATATTAATGTCTTATTTGAAGGTACAAACAGTATTGGTAATAATGTAATTATTGGTGCAAATAGTATTCTAAAAAATGCTGTGATTGGTGATGATGTAGTAATCTTAGCTAATTGTATTGTTGAAGATGCAACCGTTGGGGCTAGAAGTAGAATCGGCCCATTTGCTAGATTAAGGCCTCAGGCCGAATTAGCAAGTGATGTGCATATTGGTAACTTTGTTGAAATTAAGAAATCTACAGTTGCTACAGGGAGTAAAGTAAACCATTTAAGTTATATTGGTGATGCAACTATTGGTAGTAAAGTTAATATAGGTGCAGGAACAATCACTTGTAATTATGATGGTGTTAATAAGTTTAGAACAGTTATCGAAGATGGAGCCTTTATTGGTTCAGATACACAGCTTATTGCTCCAGTAACGGTGGGCAAAGGTGCAACGATTGGTGCAGGTTCAACTATTACTAAAGATACAGCAGCAGAACAATTAACTTTATCTAGGTCGAAACAAATTTCTATAAAAGGTTGGCAGCGACCTGTAAAGGAAAAATAAGAATAGCTTTATAAAGAAAGGGTGGCGGGTTAGGTCTTAACAACATTTTTAGCCCGCTACTTTATAAGGTAATTAGAGAACGGAACATTGGTTTCTGCCATTGTTTTTCGCTATATATAAAGCTTTATCTGCACGGTTAAAAGCTGAATCACCTTTATCAGATTTTGTTAATTCAGTGATTCCACAAGAGATGGTAATGGAGATCTTTTTTCCATTGGAGTTAAAAGCAGTCTTTTCAATGATTTCACGAATATTGTTTGCTGTTTCCAGAGCTTGTTTAGTATTGGTATTTGAAAGAAGCATAGTAAATTCTTCGCCACCAAAGCGTGAAACAAAGTCAGTCTCTCGGCAATGTTTAGAAAGTAATTTGGCTATTAAAATAAGTGTTTTGTCCCCTGCTTTGTGACCAAAGCTATCATTGATGTGTTTAAACAGGTCAATATCCCAGATAAGAATTGATAAGGGTGATTTGTAACGTTTCCATCTGGCAACCTCAATAGAATACCTATCGTCGAAGGCAAGGCGATTAGGTAGGTTTGTTAGAGGGTCGTGAGTTGCTTTTTCATGAGCTGATTTAAGTTTATTCGCTAACTGACTAGACTCCTGTTCCATAGCCGTAATTTTTGTAGTTAATAAGTTGAGTTCTTGAGAGGTTTTCTTTCTCTCAAGCTCTTCTAAAGTACGTTGTTTTTTTATTTGCTCAGCAATATTCTCTAATCGTGAGTTTATTAATCGTTTGAGGGGTTCTAGTTGTGTCGCACTGTTAGAATTGCTTCTTAGTTCTAACATTTGTGATGAAACAGATTCATCAAGCAAATTTCGTTTTGTTGCACTGGATTCGGTTATTGATTTTACACCAGAGGCTGTTACTCCAAGAGTAGTCAGTTGATCTGTTAATTGCTCAAGAAATATAGCCATCTCAAGATGTTCGGCTTGAAGGTGCTTTTTTATTTGAAATAATAATGAAATGGTTTCATCAAGAACACTAGAAACTGGAGCGTTATTAATAAGTTTTGCTCTTAATTCAGCAGCTTGAGGTTCAAATTGAGCGGGTATTTCAGTGTCTTCTAGTAAATGTTGTAATTTATTATTGAGTAGTTCTGTATCAATAGGTAGGCAACCTAGTGTTGCGGATAAATCAGTGATCGGCTCAATATGCTGAATATTGTCTATTAGATCGTTAATAGCAATTACAAGATATTGGGAATTAGCATACTTCTTTTTTTCGTAATTAGCTTCAATATGCTGAATATCTTTCTTTTGTTCGGGAAAGTGGTGAAAAATAAATTCAAATAGCAAGGTAGCATCAGGTAATGAATTATCAACAGTCTCTTCTAGTCTTAAAATGGCATTGGAGAACCTTTCAAGTTCTAACTTAAGTTGTTCGCTTTTTAGCCCTTTTTTAAGTTGTTTTCGAATGCGTAGAAGATGTGGGTCTAGTTGTTTATTTAAACCTGTTGTTGCAAGTGAAAGGCGAATGATGGTTTTGCAGAGTAAGTCTTCTTTGGTCTTGTGAGATTTATCAAGAACTTCATTGTCATCGAGTAAATCGAAATATTTATCTTTCCATTTGTCGGGATTGTTTTTGTTACCCAATATGCCCATTGAATTAGCCTGAAAATTGTAAAGAAGTTTTGTTGCTTTTGATTACTGCAATGTTAACTCTGCAGTAATCAAAATTAATTGCTGGTGAATGGTTTATTTTGCAAGTGTTTCTTGTTCTATCAACTGGTTCATGACTTTAATCATGTTTTCATGTGATTTAGCAAGAGGGCCGCTGGTTTTGTACTTACCATTGATAATAATAGCTGGTACACCTGTAATGCCGTAGCGAGGAGCCATGGCTTTTGCTTGGCGTAGTTTCGCATCAATTAGGAATGAGTTAAATGTTTCTCTAAACTTAGTTTCATCAACACCATGAGCAACAAAGAACTTAGCTAATTGGTCTTCAGATGTAAGTTTTTGCTTTTTATTTTGAATAGCATCAAAGAAATCGGCATGAACTTTATCAACGACGTTTAAAGCTTCTGCAACAAAATAAGCTTTTGCATGTTTGCCCCAAAGTGAACTAAATATAGCTGGTTGGCGAATAAACTCAACATTAGCAGGTTTGGTTTTTAACCACTCAACCATTGTAGGTTCAAGCGTATAACAGTGTGGGCAGCCATACCAAAAGAATTCAATAATTTCTATTTTATCTTGGTTTTGGGTTGGTTGAGCAGGTGAAAGAGTTTCATACCCCAATGATTCTGCTTGTGAAGGCGAAGTTAATGAAATGAATAAAAAAAAGACTGCTTTTATTAGCATTTTAATGTTCTCTGTAGATTATAAAATTGAATTACGTTTTGAAATTGTAGAAACTATTCCGTAAAGGTAGCTTTCGCAAAGCTTATTATGTTGCCAAAAAGTAAGGAGAAAAATCAAAGCATAATTAAGGTTTTCAAAAGACATTTAATACTTAATATAGTTCAGCTTGATAAATAAAGTATTTTTTAGATTTTATATGAGATAACAATCTAGGGGGAGTTTTTACAATTAGTAGGGATTGTATAGGGTATTCATTAATATAAAATGAATGCCCTATACAATTTGACAACTTGTTATTTCATGGTTGATATGTAGTAAGAAAGTGCTTTGATTTCATTGTCTTCCATTTTCTTAGAAATCATATGCATCATATTATCTGCTACATTACTACGATCGCCTTTTTTAAAGTCTGTTAGGGCTTTAATTAAGTAGTCTGCATGTTGTCCTTGTATTGATGGAAATGATGCTGGTTTATTGCCTTCTCCTACAGGACCGTGACAAGCGATACATGCAGAGACTTCAGTATTGAGGTTACCATTTCTATATAAATCAGCCCCTAAAGCCATTAGGCCTTTTAATTCAGCCGCTTTTTGTTCATCTGTCATTTCTGGTTCGTCTTCATCATCGTCATCAGAAAATATTACAGGTGCTGGATTTTTAGATACTCTTTTAGATGAATAATAAGCTGCAATGTCTTCTATATCGTTTTTACCTAGTCCCATTGCTAAGGGTGCCATCATTGGTGCATTTCTACTACCATCTTTGAAAGCTAATAGTTGTTGAACGAGATATCCCTCGTGTTGCCCTGCTAATTTAGGAAATGTTCCAATCATACTGTTTCCATCTTCACCATGGCATCCAGCGCAACTAGCGGCTTTAGCTTTACCTGCTGAGATACTGCCTTCTGCAAATGTTATTGTTGATGCTGTAGAAATTACCAATGAAATAGAAAGTACAAGAAGTTTTTTTATCATCATAGTTCCCTAGGGAGTGTGTGTTTATTGAGGCCGATTTATTAGATAGGCTATATAATAGCCGAATTCTACATTCTAAGCGAGATATCGATGAATCCAGTTTATCATCAGGCCAAATTTATGTTGAGTGCATCAAAAGTAAGTGAGGCACCAGAAGACCAAGGTAAAGAAATTGCTTTTGCAGGGCGGTCTAATGCAGGGAAATCAAGTGCACTTAATACATTGACTCGTCAAAATGCTTTGGCTCGAATAAGTAAAACTCCGGGGCGGACTCAGTTACTTAATTTTTTTGAAATTGATGAACAAAGAAAGTTTGTTGATTTGCCTGGTTATGGTTATGCAAAAGTACCTTTAGCGGTAAAGAAGCAATGGCATAAAATGATGGAATCATATTTACATCAGCGTACTGCACTTTGTGGAATTATATTGGTATCTGATGTGCGTCACCCATTAACAGATTTTGATGTGCAAATGATTGAGTGGTGTGAATATAGCAAGCTCCCTTTACATATGTTACTTACTAAGTCGGATAAGTTAAATTATGGGGCGGCAAAAAACACATTGTTGAAAGTGCAAAGAGAGCTTCAAGACCGTGATGTTGAAATTAGCTTGCAGTTATTTTCATCATTAAAGAAAACTGGGATAGATGAGATACATGAAGTGCTTGATCAATGGTTTGAGTTAAAACCTAAAGAATAACATCGACACCCTCTTTGGCTAGTAATATTTCATAGTCTACGTTGGGGTTCTCTTTAATAATCTGCTGGTGAATGTCGTCAAGTTGATTGTCGGTACGGGTTGGTTCGTGATGAGTGAAAAATAATTGTTTAACCTGGGCTTCGGTTGCAATTTTAATAGCAGAATCGAAAGTCCCATGTCCCCAACCTTTTTTAGAGCTATATTCTTCCGTGGTATAGGAAGAGTCAATAATAAGGGCATCAACCCCCTTCATAGCTAAAGCTATTTGCTGTTGTTTTTGATCAATAAAAGATTGGTATTCTTCGTATTCGCTATCTTCGGGATCGTAGATATTAAAAATAGGCTCATAATCACCGGTAAAGAAGATTGATTGACCATCACAATCAATACGGTAACCAAAATTAAGCACAGGGTGGCTAAGTAGAATGGGTGTTATTTTAGCCCCCGCTACAGTGATTGATTCTGCTGGTTTTATGGTGTTGTATTCTATATTGGCATTAAGCTCAGCCTCACGAATGGGGAAATAGCTATATTGTAGCTGTACGCTCAAGGCTCGTTCAATTCCCTCGTTAGTCACTGGGTCTAAGCCACCATAAATTTTTATATTATTTCCAGGGATAAAAATAGGTGAAAAGAAAGGTAAGCCTTGAATATGATCCCAGTGAGTATGTGTAATAAAAATATGAGCTGTTATAGGAAGCTGTTTCAGCAGTTCTTGTCCCAGAGGATTAATACCTGTGCCAGCATCTAAGATAATTAAATCATTATTATCGGTTCTAATTTCGATACAGGTTGTATTACCCCCATATTTAACGGTTGCCGGACCTGGTGTTGCAATTGAGCCTCTAACGCCCCAGAACTTAAATTTCATAGCAGCCTTGTTTTTATGAGTTGATAAAGGAAAGAGCTTCGGACTTAATTGCTGATAAATCGCCTAAAGATGTTATTAAATCATCTAAAGAAAGATTAAACTTAGGCAGTATTTCATCTACTGATTGATCAATAACTGGATTTCCTGAAAAGCCAAATTGTAATTTTTTACTAATTTGGTTGGCAGTGGCTACACAGTTTGTCAGAAGGTTTTTACTGTTATTGTCATGGTGGTGTTCAATAGCATCAATTAATATAGGATCAAGTTCCCATTTTTCAGCAAGTATTTTACCTACTTGGGTATGATTAATTTCCATAAATTCTGTTTCAGTTTGATGTAATGGGATGTCTTTTTCTAGGCTTTTTTCTAAAGCAAGCTTAAAATTATCTGGATCAAATTCTGCAAAGACTATTTTTCCAAAATCATGTAATAAACCCGCAACAAAATAATCGCTACATTCTGAGCCTTTAACATTAAGTTTTTCTGCAAGTAATCGGCAAATTGAAGCGGTAGTAAGAGAATGTAGCAGAAAGTCTTGAGTATTGAAGTCCGCTTTATTAGTGGGTTTTAACACCCCCATAGCCGCGACACTTAATGCTAGGTTCTTAATGGTATTCAGTCCCATATGGACAACAGCACGTTGAATTGAGGTTATTTTTTGTGGCAAACCATAAAAAGCTGAATTAATGACTTTTAGTATTTTAACGGTCATGACTGGATCACTTTCAATCACCCGAACAATTTCTTTTGCAGGTGCATTGATGTCAGATGTTAGCTGAACAACACGCTGTACGCTTTTGGGAAAGGCGGGCATTTTTTCAACAAATGCAATTAATTCTTTATTATGAGTCTGTTGCATGAAAGTCCAGTGATCAGTTTTGTACTAATGCCTAACAATTTGTGTTTGATGGGTATGGTTTGTAGGTTGGGTTAGCTTATCAAGCAAAGTAAAAAAATATAACCCAACCCAACCTACAGTAATACTCTTTATTGAGCATAGCAGATAAAATAAAAAGAGTATTTAATGAGCCTCATCCCAATTATCACCAACTCCAATATCTACAATTAGTGGTACATCTAATTTTGCGGCAGAACACATAATTTCTCTGATTTTATTCGAGAAACTTTTAACTTGTTGTTCAGGAACTTCAAACACTAATTCATCATGGACTTGCATAATCATTTTGCTAGTAGATTGAGAGTCTTGTAGCCATTGATGAGTGTCAATCATTGCAATTTTAATAATATCCGCTGCTGTACCTTGCATAGGGGCATTTATCGCTGTGCGTTCGGCATATTGTCTACGTGCAGCGTTACGAGCGTTAATTTCAGGTAAATACAGGCGTCTACCAAATAAGGTTTCAACATAACCCTGTTCTTTAGCTTGTTCTCTAATATTGTCCATATATGTTTTTACACCTGGGTAGCGGGCAAAATATAAATCTATATATGATTGGGCTTGTTTGCGGGATAAACCTAATTGTTGAGCAAGACCGAAAGCAGACATGCCATAAATCAAACCAAAATTAATAGCCTTGGCTGAACGGCGTAAATCAGTAGTTACTAGGTCAACAGAAACATCAAAAACCTCAGCTGCGGTTGCGCTATGAATATCAATGCCATTTGAAAAAGCAGTTAATAAACCTTCATCAGAAGACAAATGAGCCATAATACGTAATTCAATTTGAGAATAATCGGCTGCAATCAGTTTGTGCCCTTCAGGAGCAATAAAGGCTTGCCTGATTCTACGGCCTTCTGGGCTGCGAATAGGAATATTTTGCAAGTTAGGATCAGAACAAGAAAGTCTACCCGTTGCCGCAACGGCTTGGTGATAAGAGGTATGCACCCTACCTGTCTTATTATTAACCTGTTGAGGTAGTTTATCGGTATAAGTTGATTTTAATTTACTCATACTACGGTATTCAAGAATCAACTTAGGTAAGGGGTAGTCCGCAGCCAATTCTTGTAGAACAGATTCAGCGGTGGATGGTTGACCTTTAGGTGTTTTCTTTAATACAGGAAGATTTTGTTTATCGTAGAGTATTTCTTGAATTTGCTTGGGGGAACCTAAATTAAAGACTTGTCCAGCTAAGTCATGTGCATGTTGTTCTATTGCAATAATATGATTAGCAAGCTCCAGACTTTGCTGATCAAGCATAGGGCTGTCGATTAGTACACCGTTTCGCTCAATACGAGAAAGTACAGAAATTAAAGGGATTTCTATTTCTTCATATAGCTTTTGTAATAGAGGTTCTTCATTTAATTTTTTAGACAGTGTTTGATGTAGTTTTAATGTGATATCTGCATCTTCTGAGGCATAAGGCCCGGCTTGCTCAATAGGTACTTCAGAAAAACAAATTTGTTTAGCACCTTTGCCTGCAATATCTTCATAATGGATAGTTTCTACCCCTAGATATTTTTTAGCGAGGTCATCCATATTGTGCTTAGTCGCTGTACTATTAAAAACATAGGATTCAAGCATGGTGTCATGTTTTATTCCTTGAATTCCAATATTGTAGTTAGCTAGCACATTGGCATCGTATTTAAGGTTTTGCCCTAGTTTTTGTTTGTTAGGGTCTTCAAGCAAGGGCTTTAAACTATTTAAAATAGTTGATCGATCAAGTTGCTCTGGAGCATCAGGATATTCATGAGCTAAAGGTACATAAGCCGCTTTCCCTGCTTCAATAGCAAATGAAATACCAACAATTTCTGCATCAGTGTAATTTAAACTGGTGGTTTCAGTATCAAATGCGAATATTTCTGCTTGGTTAAGTTGCTCCAACCAATGGTCAAAACGATCTTGAGTTAGAATTGTTTCGTAGTCTGCTTTTATCTCAGGAAGTGACTCTTCAGTTTCTGGTGTTTTTGTTGAAGGCGCAGGAGAAGCGTCAAGCATACGCACCCAAGTAGAGAAACCTAATTGTTCAAGTTGATCTTTTAGCTCAGCTTTGTCTTGTGGTTGGCATTTTAGGTCATCAATTGAGTAATTTAAGCCAAGGTCGCATTTAATAGTGGTTAAGTCTCTGGATAAAGGTAATTGGTCTAAGTTAGCACGTAGACTCTCCCCTACTTTGCCCTTAATCTGATCAGCATTCTCAATTAAATTATCTAAAGTTTCGTATATGCCTAACCATTTTGCAGCTGTTTTAGGGCCGACCTTTGGAATGCCTGGAATGTTATCAGCCGTATCGCCCATTAGGGCAAGATAATCGATAATTTGTTCGGGCTTAACGCCAAATTTTTCAAAAACACCCTCAATGTCCATGGTGGTGTTAGACATGGTGTTTTCTAAAGTAATATTCTCATTAACTAACTGAGCCATATCTTTATCGCCAGTTGAAATAACCACATTAAACCCAGATTTAACCGCATCTTGTGCTAAAGCGCCTAAAACATCATCAGCTTCAACGCCTGACTCCATTATTAAAGGTATGCCCATTGCTTTAATAAGATTGTGTAATGGTTCTATCTGAACTCTTAAATCATCTGGCATGGGGGGGCGGTTAGCCTTGTATTGATCGTACATATCATTGCGAAAGGTTTTTCCAGGTGCATCAAATACAACCGTAAAATATTCAGTTTTATGCACGGCAATTAATTTTCGTAACATATTGGTCACGCCGTGAATTGCATTTGTGGGCAGTCCTTGAGGGTTAGTTAGTGGCGGTACAGCATGATATGCGCGGAATAGAAAGGATGAACCATCGACTAAAACCAGGTGTTGTTGTTTTTGTTCGGACATGTAGATAATTATTTTCGATAATGGATTGATGTGATTTTATCAAGTTTTAGTCATATTTCTCACACTAAATAATTAACGTGCAATGTGATGCCTAATTCTTATATCAAAAAATTGTGAGCTACTGCTCTTTTAAAGGAATAAGTTGAGGAAATATATTGTAAAGAAGAAGGGCTGGGCTAATATTAATTAGCTAGCAGGATCAGTTGATTTTATTCTGAATTAATTTTAACTGCCACTAAACACTCAATATACACAACACGGAAATTAATATTATGAAAATTTTTATAGTTTTATTAGCAATATTTTCTTTTAATGCCTATGCGACTCCTGTTGATATAAATAAAGCAGATGCTAAAACAATTGCGGAGTCATTAAATGGTATAGGGATAAAAAAAGCAGAAGCTATTGTGAGGTATCGTAAGCAGTATGGTGCATTTAAATCACAGGAGGACTTGATTAACGTTAAAGGGATTGGCGAAAAAACGCTTAAAAAGAATAAAGCAGATATTCGGTTTTCTAAAGTAAAAGGAAATAAGAAAGCTAAGAAGGAAAAAAAGACTAAAAAGTCAAAATAGGCTAAGAGTAATTGTCTATCAAGGAAAGGAGTAATTATTGTTGACATTTAGTTAAACTGTAACTAAAATAAGCAAGATAAGTTGATTCGAAAGAATTGATAAACGTCTTAGTCCCCATCGTCTAGAGGCCTAGGACACCGCCCTTTCACGGCGGTAACGGGGGTTCGAACCCCCCTGGGGACGCCATATTAAAAACCCAAACACTGATTCAGTGTTTGGGTTTTTTTATGCCTGCTGTTTTTATTGCTGGCTTTGATCAGCAGAAGATAGAAAATAATATTTTGTATCAATAATTTTTAATCTCGAAGCCCCCTATATGTCTTTCTCTAGTAATGGTGACTGAAGTTTGGTGCTAACTTACAGATGAGTTTTGTTGTAGAATATCTTGGTGAATTATTGAATAAATCAAAAGATTAGGAAATATTATGAAAGGAATTATTTTAGCGGGTGGATCAGGAACACGTCTTTACCCGATTACTAAAGGTGTCTCTAAGCAGGTTCTTCCTGTCTACGATAAACCAATGATTTATTATCCTTTGTCTGTGTTGATGTTAGCAGGAATCACTGAGATATTAATTATTACAACGGCTGAAGATCAAGCTGGTTTTATTCGTTTATTAGGTGATGGCTCAGATGTTGGTTTAACCATTGAATATATTATTCAACCTTCTCCCGATGGTTTGGCACAAGCTTTTATTTTAGGGGAAGACTTTATCGGTGATAATGATGTCTGTTTGGTATTAGGTGATAATATTTTTTATGGGCATGATTTTAAAAGCATGCTGGCCTCGGCGGTGGATAATGCGAAGGGGGATAAAGCAACTGTTTTTGGCTATCGGGTTGCAGATCCCGAGCGCTATGGCGTGGCAGAATTTGATATAGATGGGAATGCCATTAGCTTAGAAGAAAAGCCCGTAAACCCTAAAAGTAATTATGCAGTAACAGGTTTGTATTTTTATCCCAATGATGTGATTAAAAAAGCAGCCATAATTGAACCCTCAGAACGAGGAGAGCTTGAAATTACTACGGTTAATCAGCTTTATTTAGATGAAAGTCGATTAAAAGTAGAGTTGTTAGGGCGTGGTTTTGCTTGGTTGGATACAGGAACACATGAAAGCTTGATGGAAGCGTCGCAATTTATTGAAACGATAGAAAAAAGGCAAGGTTTGAAAGTGGCTTGTATTGAGGACATCGCTTTTGAACAAGGCTATATCGATAAGGCTCAATTAATTGAACTAGCAAAACCTTTATCAAAAAATCAATATGGACAATATTTATTAAAACGAGCTGAAGAAGGTATTGATGGATGAAATTTATAGCCCAGTCAATTCCTGATGTTATTTTACTTCAGCCTAAAGTTCATGGTGATGATCGCGGTTATTTTGTAGAGACATTCCGCCAAGATTTATTTGAGCAAGTTGTTGGTCATCCCATTGCTTTTGTTCAAGATAATGAGTCAAAGTCAACACAGGGTGTTTTAAGAGGTCTGCATTATCAATTACCTCCTCACGCACAAAGTAAGCTTGTTCGTGTTATTTCGGGTACTGTATTAGATGTTGCTGTAGATATTCGCATAGGTAGCCCGACATTTGGGCAACATGTTGCTGTGGAGCTGTCAGAAGAAAATAAACATCAGTTATTTATTCCTAGAGGTTTTGCTCATGGATTTGTGGTGTTAAGTGAAGTGGCTACTTTTGCTTATAAAGTTGATAGTTATTATAGTCCTGAGTGTGATAGGGGCTTAGCTTTTGATGATGCGGAACTGAATATTGACTGGAAAATTGATAAAAGTAAATTGCAGCTATCAAAGAAAGATACTATTCAGCCCGCATTTGCTGAATTAAATTCTGGCTTTGATTATCAAACTAATTATTATGCCTAATATTAAAACAATTCTAGTAACAGGCCAAAATGGTCAGTTGGGGCAATCATTAAAATCTCTTGTGCCACAATATTCACAGTATCAATTTACTTTTACGGGTAGAGATGAACTGGACTTATCCTGTTCTCAGAGTATCAGTAGCTATTTTGAAAAAAAACAATTTGATTTGATTATTAATTGCGCTGCCTATACGGCTGTTGATAAAGCTGAGGAACAGCAAGAACTGGCTGATGCTATTAATCATCTGGCGGTAAAGCAGTTGGCTGAAATTACACAAAAAAATAATTCAATACTTATTCATATCAGTACTGATTATGTTTTTGATGGGACTAGTTGCAGGCCTTATATAGAGAGCGCCCCTATAAACCCAAAAAATATCTATGGCTTGAGCAAGCTTAAAGGGGAGCAAGCCATTCAGGAAACAGCCTGTAAGGCCATTATTATTCGTACTAGCTGGGTTTATTCAGAGTATGGGAATAATTTTGTTAAAACCATGTTGAGATTAGGTAGTGGTCGAGATCAACTGAATGTTATTTTTGATCAAATTGGCTCTCCCACTTATGCAGCAGACTTAGCGACAAGTATTTTAACGATTGCGGATTCACTAAATAAAAATCAGTCTGACTTTCAAAACGAAAAAGTTGCTTTGTATCATTTTAGTAATGAAGGTGTTTGTAGTTGGTATGACTTTGCTAAAGCTATTTTTGAACATTCAAATACTCAATGTGAAGTATTTCCAATAGAAACTAAAGACTATCCAACACCTGCTAAACGTCCTCAATATAGTGTGTTAAATAAAGCCAAGATTAAACAAAAATATCAATTAAGCATTCCTTATTGGAAAGATTCCTTACAGGTTTGTTTAAATAAACTTCAATAATGAGTAGGAAAATGAAAACAATATTAGTCACAGGTGGTGCAGGGTTTATTGGATCTGCTGTTATTCGACATATTATTAATGAGACAGAAGATAAAGTTATTAATGTTGATAAGTTGACTTACGCAGGGAATTTGGAGTCATTGAAAGACATTGCTGATTCTTTTCGTTATAGTTTTGAACAAGTTGATATTTGTGATGCGGGTGAAATCAAGCGTGTATTTAAGCAATATCAGCCCGATATTATTATGCACCTTGCAGCTGAGTCACATGTTGATAGATCCATTGATGGGCCGGGTGAATTTATTCAAACCAATATTGTTGGAACGTATACTTTATTAGATCAAGCACGGCATTATTGGTCTCAATTAGAAGAACAAAAAAAATCAGTTTTTCGTTTTCATCATATTTCAACAGATGAGGTGTATGGTGACTTACCTCATCCAGAAGACGATAGCGGTACTGATTTGCCTCTGTTTACAGAAACAACTTCTTATGCGCCAAGCTCACCTTATTCTGCCAGTAAAGCCAGTTCAGATCATTTAGTAAGAGCGTGGCAACGTACTTATGGGCTGCCAACATTAATTACAAATTGCTCAAATAATTATGGGCCGTATCATTTCCCTGAGAAACTTATTCCTTTGATTATTCTTAATGCGCTAGAAGGCAAGCCACTTCCTGTCTACGGTAAAGGTAATCAAATTAGAGATTGGTTGTATGTAGAAGACCATGCACGAGCTTTGGTTCTTGTAGCAACTGAAGGGGAAATAGCCGAAACCTATAATATTGGTGGACATAATGAAAAACAAAATATTGAAGTGGTTAATACTATTTGTGACTTATTAGATGAATTAGTACCAGAAAGACCAGCAGGTATAAAAAAATATAATGAGCTTATAACTTATGTGCAAGACCGTGCAGGGCATGACTTAAGATATGCTATTGACGCCAGTAAAATTCAAAAACAGTTAGGCTGGGAACCGCAGGAAAGCTTTGAAAGTGGTATTCGTAAAACAGTGCAATGGTATTTAGCTAATCATGAATGGTGTGCAAATGTTCAAGATGGAAGCTATCAAAGAGAGCGCTTAGGAAATTATTAATTACGCTGAGTAATTACAAATAATGAACCATAACTACATAGAAAAAATATTAAGAGCAAAGGTCTACGATGTCGCTGTAGAAACACCATTAGACTATGCTCGTTTTTTATCGTTACGTTTAGATAATAAGGTTTATTTAAAAAGAGAAGATTTACAGCCTGTCTTTTCTTTTAAATTAAGAGGTGCGTATAACAAAATTGCCTCTTTAACCGAACAAGAACGAAGTAAAGGTGTTATTGCAGCTTCAGCAGGGAACCATGCGCAAGGTGTGGCTTTATCTGCCAAAAGATTAGGTATTAAAGCGTTAATTGTAATGCCAAAAACCACGCCTGATATAAAAGTGAAAGCGGTTAAAGCTTGGGGTGGGAAAACGATATTATTTGGGGATTCTTATGATGATGCTTGCACGCATGCCAAAGAAATAGCAGAAGAAAAAGGCATGACCTTTGTACACCCCTACGATGATCCAGAAGTGATTGCGGGGCAAGGGACGATAGGCATGGAAATTCTAAGGCAGCATGCAGAGAAAATCGATTGTGTATTTGTTCCTGTCGGAGGCGGAGGCTTAATTGCAGGTATTGCTGCTTATATTAAGTTTGTACGTCCAGAAACCAAAATAATCGGAGTAGAGCCTGATGATGCCGATTCACTTAATCACGCTTTAAAAGCCAAAAAACGGATCACAATAAAACAAGTCGGTTTATTTGCCGATGGTGTGGCTGTTAAACAAGTGGGTGAAGAACCCTTTAAATTGGCTCAGAAATTTGTTGATGAAGTAGTCACTGTCAATACAGATGAGATTTGTGCAGGCATTAAAGATATTTTTGATGATACTCGATCAGTAGCCGAGCCAGCAGGCGCATTAGCACTTGCTGGGTTAAAAAAATATGTTGAAAAAAACAAGATAAAAGGACAAACCTTAGTTGCTATTGAAAGTGGCGCTAATGTTAACTTTGATCGCTTACGTTATGTTGCAGAACGTACTTTAGTGGGTGAGCATAAAGAGATTTTATTAGCGGTTACGGTGCCAGAAGTGCCAGGAAGTTTTTTAAAGTTTTGTAAAGCATTAAGAAAAAGAAATATTACAGAGTTTAATCATCGTTATTTTGATAATAAGGTGGCTCGTGTATTTGTAGGTATTACTTGTAGTGGCAAGCAAGAAGATCGTGATGATTTAATTACTGGGCTAGAAAATAAAGGATTTTCAGTTATTGATATGACTATGAATGAGCTAGCGAAAGATCATATCCGTTATATGGTTGGTGGGCATGCCCAGCAGCAACTCGGGGAGATTGTTTATAGTATCCAGTTTCCAGAAAGACCAGGTGCTTTGCTAAAGTTTTTATCTTCATTGGGTAGTCGCTGGAATATTAGTATGTTTCATTATAGAAACCACGGATCTGCATTTGGAAAGGTGTTAATGGGCATTCAAATGCCAAAATCAGAACGAGAAGAGTTTCAACAACGTCTAGAAGCAGTTGGGTTTGATTACCAAGAAGAAACTGAAAATCCAGCCTATAAAGTTTTTATCGGGGGGTAAGCATAGGTGGGTTAGGTATCTCCCACCTGCGCCGTCTCGTACCTTCGTCCTTGAACCGGAGGTTCAAGTGGAGACTTCATCAGTTGATCAGGCTTCCCGTATAAAACAGGCATGCACACCACGAACTAGAATCAGCTTCCGGGGTAAAAACAGGTTCAGGAAACACCCAGCACTAATCGAACGCTGCAGGAGATACCGGTGGGTATTCTAACTGTATTTAAGTATTTTCTAAAACGTTTTCTATCTTGTGACGTAAATTAGCCAGTTGATTAGAAAGATAGCCGCTTGGTGAGGCGCTTTTGTTTTGTGCCTGGCGTAATTCATGGGTTAAGTTGAGTGCAGCCATCACCGCTATTCTATCTGCACCATTTACAGTGCCAGAGTCTCTAATCTCACGCATTTGACTATCAAGTTCGTGGGCAGCTTGACGTAAGGTTTCTTGTTCGTCTTCAGTACATGCGACACGATAATCTTTACCCAGAATATTAATGGAAACAGGAAGTAACTTATCTTTAGTACTCATGAGCCATGTTCCATTGATTTTAAGCGAGTAATCATTGCTTCAACGCGCGTTCTTGCAATGGTTGTTTTTTCTAGTAACTTGGCTTTTTCTTTTACTAGTGAGTCTTGTTTTGTTTTTAAACTACTATTTTCACTTTTAACTAAATTATATTTTTCGATTAGCGTATCGAGCTTCTCTTCTAAGTCTTTTAGTTCTGTTGATGTGTCGTTTTCTGTGTCTGACATTGGTTGATCTTATGTGGTTAAAGCAATAGACAATCTATTCTTTTTTCTGGCGTATTTTCATGAAATTAATGCATTGCTATAATAGCAGCATAAAATTCCTGTTAATTATCTAATGATGTTAGCATAAGCAGGATATTTTTTTTAAAACATGAACAGGTTTTTTGCATAATTTATGGCATATCAGACAATTAATAAAATTTTTCAGAAAAATGAAACAGATCTGACCTCGGCAGAGGCACATGGATTAGCAACAGGTATGTTATGCATTGAAAATAAGATGGAGGCCAGTAGCTGGATCTCTCAATTATTAGAAGATGATATAAATTTGCTTGATGAAGATAAAACCACGCTGATCTCACTATTTGAACAAACCCGTAAATTATTAAGTGGGGAAGATGATGGTTTTAGGTTTGACCTCTTCTTACCTGGCGATGATGAGCCTATAACAGAGCAACTGGATGCAATACGGTCATGGTGTGAAGGTTTTTTGTTTGCAATAGGCTATAGCCGTTCAGAATCCACCTGGCCAGGCGATACTGGTGAAATAATCAAAGATATTGTTGAGTTTACTAAGCTGGATTCAGAAGTTGATGAAGATATAACTCAAGATGAAATTGATGACCTTGAAGGCGCATTAATTGAAATACAAGAATATTTAAGAGTGGCTGTGATGATGATTAGAGATCAGTTCATGGAAGAAAGTAATACACAAACCCATTAAAAATGAAGCAAAACGAATTTAAAAAACGTCGCAAACTGTTAATGCAACAAATTGGTGAAGGTAATATAGCCATTGTTGCTAGTGCATCAAGCCATACTCGTAATAGAGATGTCGAATTCCCCTTTAGACAAGACAGTGATTTTTATTATTTAACCGGTTTTAATGAAGCCGACTCTCTTGCCGTTTTTATTCCAGGACGAGAACAAGGTGAATATATTTTATTTTGCCAGGAATTCGATGAGAAAAAAGCTTTATGGGAAGGTGCGCATGCTGGTTTAGAAGGTGCGACAGAACATTATGAGGCAGATGATTCATTTCCCATTGATGATATGGATGAGATTTTACCCGGAATGTTAGAAAATAAAGGGAAAGTTTTTTATCCTATGGGGCGAGACCCAGACCTTGATCATCAGCTTCTGGAATGGATAACAAAAATTAGAAAACAATCCAGAAATGGAGTTAATGCGCCTGGTGAATTAGTTTCTTTAGAGCATCTTTTGCATGAAATGCGCTTATTTAAAAGTGCTGAAGAACTTGAGTTAATGCGAAAGGCTGCTGAAGTTTCTTGTAAGGCACATGTGCGAGCTATGCAACAATGCCAGCCAGGTGTGTATGAATATCAAATAGAAGCGGAAGTGGTGCATCAGTTTATGCAACAAGGTTTAAGATATGTTGCTTATCCCTCTATTGTTGCTGGTGGTAAAAATGCCTGTGTCTTACATTATGTTGAGAATAAAGATAAATTAAATGCAGGTGATTTATTACTGATTGATGCCGGAGCTGAGTGTGATCACTATGCTGCCGATATTACGCGAACCTTTCCCATTTCTGGTAAATTTAGCTCAGCTCAAAAACAACTTTATCAATTAGTATTAGATGCGCAATATGCTGCAATTGAACAGGTAAAACCTGGTCAACCTTGGAATAAAGCACACGATGTATCAGTTAAGGTTTTAACAACGGGGCTCGTTAAATTAGGCCTGTTAGAAGGAAATATTGATAAGTTAATTGAGGATGAAACTTATAAACAGTTTTATATGCATAGAATTGGGCATTGGTTAGGGATGGATGTCCATGATGTGGGGGATTATAAAATCAATGATGAATGGCGTTTGTTAGAGCCTGGAATGGTTTTAACCATTGAGCCTGGTTTATATATTCCTGAAAATTGCGAAACGGTTGATAAAAAATGGCGTGGCATTGGCATCAGAATTGAAGATGATGTTGTTGTGACTCAAGATGGGCATGAAGTTTAAACGCATGCTGTTCCTAAAGAAATTAATGAAATTGAAAGCTTAATGCAGGCAAATTAAATGCAGCATGATTACGATATATTAATAGTTGGTGGTGGATTAGCAGGAAACTGTTTAGCGCTAGCCCTTAAAGACTCAGGTTTACGCCTAGCGATAATAGAAGCAAATACCCGAGAGCAGTTACAAAATTCGCCTGCAGGTGATCGAGCATTAGCTTTATCGGCTGGCACAATTAAGCTATTACAAGCACTTAATGTTTGGGATGGTATTGCATCACAAGCAGCGGCTATCAAAAATATTCATATTTCTGACCGTGGACATTTTGGTAAAGCGCGATTATCTGCAAAAAAACAGGGTGTTGAGGCTTTAGGCTATGTCATCAGTGCTAGAGATATTGAAGGCCATGTTGCCAAATTAGTTGAGCAAGCTGGAATAAAACAAATCTGTCCTGCTCGTGTTGTTGGTTTGATGTCTGGGTTGGATGCAGTTAATGTCAGCTTAAAGCAAGATGACGAATCAATTAACTTAACCGCTAAATTATTAGTGGGTGCAGATGGAGGGCAATCTTCTGTTCGCAAATTGTTGGATATTTCTCAGCAAGTAACGGAATATGGGCAAACAGCACTAGTCACTACGATTAAATCTTCCGTTCCTCACAATAACGTTGCTTTTGAACGATTTACAAAGTCTGGCCCTTTGGCCATGTTACCTATAAATGATAAAGAGTGTTCAGTAGTGTGGACACGCACGCATGAAGAAGCTGATGGATTAATGAAAGGCAGTGAAGCAGAGTTTCTTGCTAGTTTACAAGATTGTTTTGGTTATCAATTAGGCGCTTTAACATTAACTGCGCCCAGAAGAGCTTTTCCATTAAGTTTAATCCGTGCAGATAATATGGTGGTTGGGCGTACAGTTATTATTGGTAATGCTGTTCATCAATTACACCCCGTTGCAGGCCAAGGTTTTAACTTGGGTATTCGTGATGTGGTGCAGTTGGCAGAAATGCTATTAGAGCAGCATCAACAAAATGCAGATTTAGGTGAAAAAGCATTGTTAAATAAGTATGCTGAGAGCCGACAGAAAGACCATGATAATACCATCGGTTTTACTGATAATGTGGTTAAAATATTTTCTTCTGACTGGTTGCCGATGGCAGCAGCACGAAGTATTAGCTTGGCAGTAATGGATCATATTCCAACTGCAAAAGCAGTGTTGGCAAAACATGCAATGGGTCTGGCAGGTCGATTGCCTAGAGTTGGGAATAGAGGGTAAAGTGATGCAAGACAGTCAACAAAGATTTGAAGTTATTATTGTCGGTGGAGGTATTGTAGGAGCAACCACAGCCTGTGCGCTTGCTCATGCAGGTGTTAATGTCGCTTTATTGGATATGTTTAATCCACAAAGACAATGGACTGATGATTCCGTCGATATCAGAGTTTCTGCTTTAACCCGAGCCTCTCAGAATATATTAGAAACAGTAGGTGCATGGGATGGTATTGTGCAACGTGGTGTTTGTGGTTATAAAGATATGCGCGTTTGGGATGCAAAAGCGGATGGTGAATTGCATTTTGATTGTGCGGACACAGAATATAATGAATTAGGCCATATTGTAGAAAACAGGTTTACCGTTGCAGCCTTATGGGATCAGTTAGAAAGTTTGGAGTCAGCCACCTGTATTAGTGATGCTAAAGTTTCAGGAATGCAATTAATAGACAATGGTAGATCGTTAACATTAGAAGATGGTCGTCAATTTGAAGCTGACTTAATTATTGCAGCAGATGGCCGTGATTCTAAATTAAGAACAATGGCGGGTATTGATGTAACAGGCTGGCCCTATAACCAAGATGGGTTAGTTGCAACAATTAGAACAGAAAACAGCCATCAATTTACTGCATGGCAACGCTTTTTAGACGAAGGCCCATTAGCTTTTTTACCTTTACGCACTGGTGAATGTTCTATTGTATGGACATTAAAGACAGAAACAGCCAAAGCTTATGTTCAACTGAGTGATGATGAGTTCTTAGAAAAGCTAGAACAAGCCTCGGGTGGTATTTTAGGAAGAATGTTAGCAACAGGCCCAAGAGCTTCATTTGCATTACGGTTTCAGTATGCCAATAGTTATACAGATGAAAATTTTGCATTAATGGGGGATGCTGCACATGCAATGCATCCTTTAGCTGGTCAAGGTGCAAATGCAGGCTTATTGGATGCAGCGGCTCTGGCCGAATTAGTGATAAAAACTAAGCAAGCAGGGCGGCCGTTATCAAGTCGTAAATTTTTACGCCAATATGAACGTTGGAGAAAAGGCGATAATTTATTAATGATGTCTAGTATGGATGTGATTAATAAAACCTTTGCAGCAACTGGAGTATCAGCGATTTCATTACGTTCAACAGGCATGAATTTAATTAATAAAACCCCTTTTGTGAAAGATATATTTAATAATCATGCGATGGGTTTAAGAGATGATTTGCCAGAATTAGCCAAGAAAGAAGTTTGTTGGTAGTATTAGCTCTTATGAAACAAGGTTTTAAATATCTCTAAAGTGATAATTTTCAGGTATTAGTTTTCATATCAATAATAATAAAATGAGGAAAGGCTATGGCAGAAGTATTATTTGTTTTACTGATAGTGTATGTGGTTTATGTCGTTCAAAGTGCTGTTTGTAAAAAAGATACAAAGAAAGAAGCGCCACCTGTAGTAAAACCAACAGTTGTAGCTGAAACTGTTGAAAAGTCAGAGCAAAAAGTTGTTGTTGAGAAAGTAAAACCTACACCTAAAAAAGTTGCTAAACCTGTAAAAAAAGTGACAGCAGTTAAGTCTAAAGCCAAAGCAAAACCTGCTAGTGGTAATTTACGTAATCCTGAAACGGGTGATGTAGATAAAATAGCCAGTAGCTATCGAATGACTAAACGATGGATTAAAGAAGCTTTAGTCACAGAAGGGTTGTTACCTAAAATCTATAAAACAGCAGAGCTGGATGCTGCTGCAAAGTTAAAAATTAATAAGGCACTTGTTAAGTTAGCTAAGATGGATAAATACCAATAATAAAGTGGGTAGTGATTGAACCTGTTGTTAAGGCTATTATCTATTTTGGGCTGTAGAGACAAGGCATGCCTTGTCTCTACCTAATGATGATGTGTTTATTACAGCTACAAGTTTAACCTGTTACCAAAAAAGTCTTAGCTAATCTTTTTTCGCAGTTTTTCTTAGTCCTAGCGGATTTTTAGGATCTATCCCTTCCATAAAAGGCAATCGTCTATCTTGATTGGTAATTTGATAAACTTTTCCTAACCAGTTATTAAAAACAGCTTTAGCAGTATCTTTCCAAGTATTATCTAAATAATTTAAAATTTCTTGTTCAGGAAATAAAGGCAGCGTTTGTTTATTGTTTTTAGCTGTTTCTACTTGTAGTCTGTAATCGGCTAGTATTAACTCAGCCTCTTCATCAAAATAGTTTTCTGGGTAAGGGGGATAATTATCTCTTTGTTGATTAAAGAAACGGATGACTTCACGTTTGTATTCTTTTAATAAACTCATATCGTCATATTCAGGGTGCCCCTGAAAGAATACAGTACGAATTCCATCGCCGCTCACAGCAAGGTGTACGCCCGCCTGTTTACTTGCAGCCAGGACTGTTATACCTTTCTGCTCCAAGTCTTGCTGATAAATAGCATTAAATCGGGAGTGAGGTACATCAAACCGGGTGTTGATTTCTGCGACTAATGGGTGGTTTCGGTCTAATACTTTATGTGGAAATACCCCCCAGCATTTTTGAGACTGTGGTGTTCTCTCAATACCATAGCAATACTCAATTAAGGCGTGGGTTGCAAGGCAGGAACATAAGATAGATGTTACATTTTCTTTTGCCCAGTCAAAGACTTCGGTTAATGGCTGCCAAAAGTCTTCTTCTGATAAATGTGTGTGAGTTACATTAGCTCCACTAATGATAAGAGCGTCTAAACCATCTAATTTAATCTGCTCAAAAGATTCATAGTATTTTGAAATATGCGATTTTGCTTCAGGGCCTCTTTCTAATCCATCAATGGTAAAAGGGTGGACGTGGAACTGTGCAATTTGGTTACATGCACCAACTAAACGAAAGAACTGTCGTTCAGTCGCTTCAAGGGCTGCATCTGGCATAATATTCAGTAAACCAATATGTAACTCACGAATATGCTGGTGGCTCGCGCGATCAGCATTAAGAATATCCTCACCTTCTTCAAGTAGACGCTGAAAAGTAGGTAAGTGGGTATGAGCGACTAAAGGCATAAATATTAATTCCCTTTTTTACTAATAGCATCAGCAATAAGCTGGATAAATTCACCTTCATTAGATACTTTAGCAACATCATTAGCATCAATAGTGTAACCATATTGATCTGCAATAGATTGGTATCTAGGAAGTCGTGATTTGTATAATTCAGGAAATACCCAACTTACAAAATCATCTGGGGAAATTAAATCAGCATTTGTATAGTTATTTAAAGACATATATTCGGCTAATTTTTCATCTAAAAAAGCCTCTCTATAGTAAAGTGGTTTTGGGTCTGTTTTGGCGCGCGAGATAATCGTTTGTTCTAATGATTCAGGAATCTTGATATAGATAATAACGGTATGTTTTGCCAAGGTTTCTAAAACCTCAGGGTTATCTAATTCGCAAGCACTTCCACCCGCATCATTTAAAAAATGTTTGTAGCCATAGATATCTTCAGCTTTATGAATAAACTCGGGAACATCGTTTAATGCTGCTATTTCGGCTTTATGATGTAAAGCCTGTCTGCGTTTAAATTCAGGTAAGGATAATCCATCCTGTTCAGCATTGCCTAATTTTCCTAAAAAGCTAGAAACAGGCGCTAAATTATCAAAGGTAATATTGTTATGTATATAAATAGAGTCAGATAATAATAATTTTTTTAGAAAAGGCACTTCCATTGCCTGACGTTTAATATTATCTAAAATGGCTTCACCCAAATATTTGGTACCAATTCTATAATCAGCTGAATAATGAAACCATTTATCTCTAGGTAGTTTGTTTGCCAGTGTGGTTTTTCCTGCACCTGACATAGCGAGCAGGGTAATACTTTTAGATTCCCAGTCTAGGAATTGTTGGGGTGTCATTTTCATTAAGTATTGCCTGAATCGTCCAGCATGTCAGAAAGGTCTAGGCCTTCTTGATCGGGTTTTACATGGCTGTCATTGTCAGAGTAGCCTAAATCATCGGTTTCAATATCATCAAAAGGTGCGCTCCAATCTTCAGGTGCTTCAACATAGTCGAAGGTGGAGTTGTACCAAGAATCATTATCATATTCACCGATATCACCATTGATATATTGTACTTCAATGGATTCGTCGCTTTCTTCTATGGCAACGACTTTAAAGGTAAGATCATTTTCGACATCTTTATACCAGCTGCCAATTTTTGGGTCAGTAATTGTAGTCATTGTTTTATCCTTTTTATCAATTCTATGTCTTCATCATAGCTAAATTTAGAGCAATTGTGTGAGTGATAATCGATTTTTTTTTAAAACAGTCTCGAAGGGTGAAATTTAAGGATTTTAGGCAAAAAAAATGCAGCTCATTGGCTGCATTAGGAGTTTTTTTAGGAAGGCTATAATGAGTCCCAAGAGGGGAAAGCATTTAAGTTGTGATGATTTTACCGAGAAGCAAGTTGCTTGGGAATGTGGCAAATCGACGCGTGACATTTTGTCGCAGCTAAACCTCTACTAAATAACTCAATCGTGCAAACTCTGCTAATGAGATCGCTTCCGCTCGTAACATTGGATTGATATCTAAAGCTACAATTTGTTCTTCAGTAATTAGCTTTTTAAGTGAATTTCTAAGCGTCTTTCTACGTTGTGAAAAAGCAGTGGTAACAACTTTGTTGAGCTTTTTTATATCTTCTATTTCTACTGGAGGTGTTTGATAAGGAGAGAGCCTTACAATGGAAGACATAACCTTAGGAATGGGATCAAAACTTTCAGGAGGAACATCAAATACCAGTTCTGTCTCACAGTAATATTGAATCATTACACTGAGGCGACCATATTTTTTAGTACCTGGTTCTGCACACATACGGTCAACAACTTCCTTTTGTAGCATAAAGTGCATATCTTCAATGCAATTAGTGCTGGCAAGCAAATGAAAAAGCAGTGGAGTTGAAATGTTATAGGGTAGGTTGCCAATAATACGTAATTTTTCATCACCTTCAGCTAGCGCTGAAAAATCAAAACGCAGGGCATCAGCGCTGTGAATAGTAAAGTTATCACGATGATTAAAGCGATCAGTAAGTACTTTAACCAGGTCTCTATCTAGCTCAACAACATCTAAGGTAACATTGCTCTGTAATAGAGGCTCTGTTATAGCACCAAGTCCAGGCCCTATTTCTACCCAATGATCACTACTGTTGGCTTGTATATTCGATAGGATATTGTAAATAACATTATGATCCTGAAGAAAATTCTGGCCAAAACGTTTACGGGCTTTATGTGTTACTTGTTGTGTACTCATAGCGTTTATTATAGCAAGGTCGAGTAGATTACAGTTTACATATTTTTAAACGTGAGATTGTATGGTTCGATTTGAAGTAGCCATTTCTATTGCAGTTTTAACCGCATACTCTAAACTGCCTAAATTAGCGGTGCCTTTTCCTGCTAAATCAAGGGCGGTGCCATGGTCTACAGAGGTTCTAATTATAGGTAAGCCTAAAGTGATATTTACGGCTTGTCCAAAGCCTTTGTATTTTAAAACAGGTAAGCCTTGGTCATGATACATTGCTAGCACAGCATCAGCGGTTTCTAGATATTTTGGGGTAAACAGAGTATCTGCCGGTAAAGGGCCTTGTAAATCGATCCCCTGTTTTCTTAAATTTTTTAACGTAGGTTCAATAACTTCTAGCTCTTCATGTCCAAGATGCCCATTTTCACCTGCATGAGGGTTAAGACCGCAGACTAAAATTTTGGGCTTAGGGAGTGAAAAATAATTTTGTAAGTCTTTATGCAGTAAATGGATTACTTTACTTATGCGATCAGGAGTAATTGCTCTGCTCACTTCTGATAAGGGTAAATGAGTGGTTACCAATGCAACACGCAGACCTTCAGTTGCAAGCATCATAACAGGGTGCCCCTCTGTTATATCAGCAATAAATTCGGTATGTCCTGTAAATGGAATGTTGGCATCGTTGATAATACCTTTATGGACCGGAGCGGTAACCATGGCATCAAATAATCCATCTAAACAACCTTGAGTTGCAACCCGAATAGTTTCGACAACGTAAAGACTGTTAAGGGCTGATAGTTGGCCGCATTCTGCCTGATGATGTAATGAAACAGGTAACACTGTAATTGTGCCTGCTAGGCTTGGTTTTGCTTCAATACCTGGATTAAATAGATTTATAGATATATTTAGACTTAGTAATGCTGCTCGCTCAACTAATAAGGCAGGGTCAGCGATTATAATTAGTTCACAAAATTGAGTTTGTTGGGCTAGTTGAATACAAAGGTCTGGGCCAATTCCCGCAGGTTCACCAGATGTAAGAGCTATGCGGGGAATTGAATTAACGGGTTTCATAAAGAGGGGTTGGCTAAATATAGAAGGCGGTATTCTATCGTTAAGCTAGGCTCTGTTGTAATTTTAATTTTAATTTTAATTTTAATTTTAAGGTTGTTCTTTGTTGCCTATTCTTTAATCTAGATTGATAAACTTTCTATTATTACTTGGTAATTGAAAGTAAGGTACTGATTTAGTCTTTTAATACAGGCTAAGGCCCTCTTTAAGTTAAAGAGGGCCTAGGAGGCTTAGATGTTAAGCTCTTTTATTTTTCTCGTCAGAGTGTTTCGTCCGTAACCTAACATTAATGCCGCTTCATTTTTTTTGCCTGAAGTATGTCTAAGTGCTGCTTTGATAAGAATGCTTTCAATTTCTGGGATAATAACTTTTGCAACTTCAGCTTCACCTAGTTGTAGCTGTTGATTTATTTGCTCTTCGAGCAAAACTTTCCAGCTACCATGGCTTCCTTCTGCATTTTCTTTTTCTGGTTGGCTAAGTTCTGGAGGGAGGTCTTCCAAGTGAACTTCTCTACCTGATGCCATCACAGTAAGCCAGCGACAAATATTCTCTAATTGTCTGACATTTCCAGGCCAAGGGAGAGCGCTTAGAAAAGTTTCTGTTTCAGGTTTAAGTACCTTAACTTCACCATTTAATTCTATAGCTGCTTCATTTAGAAAATGATGCATTAATAGTGGAATGTCCTGTTTGCGCTCACATAACGGAGGGATGTGAATACGAATAACATTAAGGCGATGAAATAAATCTTCTCTAAAAAGTCCTTGTTCTACCAAGGCTTCAAGATTTTGATGGGTGGCCGCAATAATGCGGACATCAACTTTTACAGCAGAATGAGAACCGATGGGGTAGAACATATTGTCTGCAAGTACACGTAGCAGACGTGTTTGAAGTTCTGCTGGCATATCACCGATTTCATCAAGAAATAAAGTGCCGCCATTAGCCTGTTCAAAGCGTCCTGCTCTACGAGTATGAGCTCCCGTAAAAGAGCCTTTTTCATGGCCAAAAAGTTCTGATTCCATCAGGTCTTTAGGAATTGCAGCCATATTCAAAGCAATAAATGGATTTTTACTTCGTGGGCTGTGTCTGTGTAATGCCTTAGCAACCAGTTCTTTTCCTGTGCCAGAAGCTCCATTAATTAACACAGTAATATGTGAGCGAGCTAATCGGCCAATGGCGCGAAAAACTTCTTGCATCGCTGGCGCTTCGCCAATAATTTCTGGTGTTTCTTCAAGAATTTCTGGAGTTGCTGTCTCTTGTGATTTTCGTTGTTTACTTTGCAGGCAAGCTCTTTGTACAACTTCAACGACTTCGGTAATATCAAATGGCTTGGGTAAATATTCAAATGCTCCACCATGAAATGCAGAGACAGCACTGTCCAAATCAGAATGAGCTGTCATTACTATAACCGGCAGATCAGGATAACTATGTTGAACTTGTTTTAATAGCTCAAAGCCATCCATTCCTGGCATTCTAATGTCAGTAATAAGCGCATCAGGCATATCTGTTTTTAATGCCTCTAAAATATGAGACGCATTTGTAAAGCTTTTACTAATCATTGAGGCTTTTTGTAAAGCTTTATCGAGAACCCAGCGGATAGATTTGTCATCATCGACTACCCAGACAACATTAGGATTGGGCATATTCAGTCTCCAAGGGTAAATAAATTGTAAAAATTGTTTTTTCGGGCTCGCTTTCGCATTCAATAAGTCCATCATGTTGATTGACTAGAGCTTGGGCTATTGAAAGACCTAAGCCAGTCCCTTCCGCACGACTAGTAATCATGGGGTAAAAAATTTGGTTCATAAGTTCATGGCTAATACCTGGGCCATTATCGATAATATCAATTTTAGCTGTTAATTTGTAACGTTTACGCCCGATAGTTAGGTGGCGCTGGATGCGTGTCTTCATTATTATTTGTCCACCATCAACCATTGCTTGCATTGCATTTTGCACGATATTAAGTACTGCTTGAATGAGTTGGTTTTTATCGGCTTTTAAATTAGGGATACTGGGGTCGTAATCAGTTAATATCTTAATATTGTGGTTAGCCTCAATATTAACTAATTGTCTAACGCGTTCTAATACTTCATGAATATTTAAAGATTCTTTCTTTGATGGTTTATTTGGCCCTAGCATTTTGTCCATTAAAGACTTTAAGCGATCTGATTCTTGAATAATAATTTGAGTGTATTCTTTTAGCTCATCATCATGTAATTCAAGCTCAAGAAGTTGAGCTGCCCCTCTGATTCCTCCAAGCGGGTTTTTTATTTCATGAGCCAAACCTTTAACCAGCATTCTGCTTACATTTTGTTGGGCTAAAAGTTGTTCTTCTTTGCTGATGCGGATGTGTCTATCAATTTGTTGGAGTTCAACTAAAATAGCCGTTAGCAGGCCATTTTCAACCATTGGTGTGGCGCTAAAATTAATGGTCATTGATTGATTAATGTAAGACAGGCTTAGCTCTCGGTCAACCAAGGGTTCATTGTTTTTTAAGCATTGATTTAGGTCTAATAATAAAGAGTCTGAGGACTTAAATAAGGTTTGTGCATTAAGCCCAAGTAAGTGTTTAGCGCTATCTTCTAGTAAAATTTCACCAGCAGTATTAATGTAGGTTAATACTA
>Ga0105355_10000590_pt1 | contig 33255 bp, 25 predicted proteins | sample GOMGulsemesocosm_2_FD_83508 | JGI IMG/M metagenome (GOLD analysis project Ga0105355, IMG submission 83508) | Methane-oxidizing microbial communities from mesocosms in the Gulf of Mexico - GOM9C Gulf of Mexico | ecosystem: Environmental > Aquatic > Marine > Cold seeps | place: Gulf of Mexico...
AGTTAACAATTAAAGATGTCTAAAAAGTTTCACATTATGGAATCGTCATTAACAAAATAATATCAGTCAATGCCATAAATAATAGACTACAAAGAGAGGTTTTGATTTAAATTGGTTAATTACACAATTTACTTTCATAATATGAAACATATTAAATCAAATTATTAGTAACCAAAAAACGCAGTCTTGCTTTACACCCCAGAAATCCCCTTCCTAGTGTTTGTTTTTTGTAGTTCACAATGCTCTTTTAATAATCAGCTCATCAATCCTATACCTAAAACAGAAAACCTGTCAATAGTGTCAAGAAATTAGTTTTTATTGTATACTATCCTTTAATTACTTTAATGAGCCAAAGCTTTTGTTGCTTAAATTCGCTTAGAAAATGTATTTTATAGGGCTCTTGCGATAATTAATGCCTTTAATCAAAAACTTATAAATTAGGTAACTATGCTTTCTTTATCACATTTTAATCGACATACCATAAAGGGTGACATTTTTGGAGCGATGACTTCGACTATTGTGGCATTACCTTTTGCATTAGCGTTCGGTGTAACTTCTGGAGCGGGTGCTAGCGCAGGAATTTATTGTGCAATTATAACCGGATTATTTGCCTCTATTTTTGGCGGTACTAACCAACAGATTTCAGGTCCCAATACAGGACTAACTGTTGCTATGGTGGCAATATTGACCAGTTTCGTTGCACAATCTCCAGAAAACGGCATTGCATTGGCCTTCTCAGTGGTGAGTCTAGCGGGATTATTCCAAATGCTATTTGGCTTTTTTAAACTCGGCAAGTATTTTACCTTGGTTTCTTATCCTGTAATTTCCGGTTTTACCTCGGGGATAGGTGTCTTAATCATTTTGTCTCAAATTGAGCCGTTATTTGGTTACCCCTTAATGGAACTTTCTGTTTCGTTGAGCACGTTAACATCGACAAACACGCTCCTAGGACTAACCTGTTTATTGGTACTTTTCTTATGGCCTAAAAAATATAGCCATGTAGTGCCCGCGAGTATAGTTGCCGTAGTTGGTGCCGCCCTATTTTATTTATTAATAGGCAGCGACATTCCTGTTGTTGGCGCTATTTCTAGTGTGCTCCCTTCTTTTAATTTGCCTACATGGCAAGGTAGCTTAACGAGTGAAATGATTAAATCAGCACTACTAATTGCCACATTAAGCACCCTTGATTCATTAATGACTTCCTTAACCGTAGATAGTATTACTAATGATTTGCATGATTCTGATCAAGAACTTGTGGGGCAAGGGATCGGCAATATTATGGCGGGTCTCTTTGGTGCTTTACCTGGTGGTGGTGCGACAATGCGTACCGTGACTAATTTGAGAGCTGGCGGAAAAACGCCATTGTCAGGTATTCTCCATGCAATATTCATTTTAGCTATTGTCTTGTGGGCTGGGGAATATACAGCCTACATTCCAGTTGCTGTTTTAGCCGCAATTTTAACCCATGTCGGCATTAGCATTATTGATTGGAATTTTCTAAAGCGACTACACCAAATACCGCTATTTAGCGTTGTTTTAATGCTATCGACTATGGTTATGGCTGTAGCGTTTGATTTAGTCACCGCGGTATTGATTGGCGCATTCGTCGCTAATTTGGTAACTATCCGTCGCTTATCAGAAATTCAATTAGACAATATTAAGATGTTCACTGCTAAAGACGCTCAACACTTATCTGAACAAGAAAAACAGCTGTTAACCTTGATGGATGAAAGTGTTATTTTACTTAATATTTCTGGCCCGATAGGTTTTGGCGTTGCTCGCGGATTAAAACAAAGTGTTTCTAAAACAGATCAAAATAAAACCTTACTAATAGATTTAACCGATGCGCGTTTCGTTGGCATCACCAGTACCATTGCTATTGAAGAAATAATTGTGAGTTATCAAGCGCAAGGGCGAAAAATACTACTGTCGAATATATGTGACCGAGTACGTGATGATTTTGATAAATTAAATTTATTCGATAAAATTCCTTATGACCATGTTTTTGCCACGAGAATAGCAGCACTTAACTATTTAGAACGCCAAATTTCGACTAATGAAATTCATAGCAACTAGCATAATTATTGATTTAATCCTGCCTGCTAGTTACTTGCATCCTAAATAACTATTTGCTCAAAAGAAAAAGCCAACACAGTATGTTGGCTTTTTCTGACATGGGTGTGAAAATATAGAGATGAAATGACATTATCGCTAACAAAACATCTACATGATTGAGTGCACTGTCTTGTTAGCCTAAGTGAGATATTTTTAGCTTACCATTAATGTTGAAAATTCAATAAATGTATCAACACCTGCTTGAGCGCACCCCAAGTCTTGCTCTGGAGAGCCAGAACTGACACCAATTCCACCAACAACTTTACCGTTACAAATAATAGGTAGTCCACCACCAACAATACACATTCGACCGCCTAATGCCGTGTGAATACCGAAGAGATTATTCTCATGACCTGGAATACAGGCCTTATTGAATTCATGTGTCCCCTTACGCGCAGAGGCTGCAGTAAATGCCTTGTCTTGAGATATGGTAATACTGTGTATTTTACCGCCATCCATGCGTTCGAAGGCAATTAAACTACCTGATTCATCGACAACAGAAATACACATAGGAATACCCAATGCATTCGCTTTCTTAACCGCTCCATCGATAATTACTTTAGCTTCCGTTTGATTTAGTCTATTTATAGTTAACATAGCTTACACTCTTTAGTTTTAAAATTTCGACATCACACAAAGTCAAACTTGCCATACAAGGCAAAGTAATAAGTACCCTGTTTAATTTTATTTTGATCCCCACACTGATTATTGGCTGGTCGCTAAGAGTTACTCTTTAATTGGAAAATAACTAACTTTTAAGGAAAATCTTCGCTAATAATTAACTTTAAATTTAAGCTTCGACATAGCCAAGTTCAATGGAAATTGACCTTCCCGCTTTGACCAAATATTTGATCCATTCATCTTTGCGACGTTGAATTGGAGCGGAAACTGATAAACCGGCGACGACTTCGCCGTATTTGTCATATAACAATACGCCAATACATCCTACTCCAATCTCTGCTTCTTCATTGTCAAAAGCATAACCTTTATCAAGACAAGCCATACACTCATCAACAAGTGTGTCTAGTGTCGAAAACGTATTACGTGTATAAGTAGGTAAATTTGTGCGTTGCGCATAACCATGAATTCCTTTTTCGCCTTCCCTGCCTAACATCATTTTTCCAACTCCTGTTACATGTAATGGCGCTCTACTACCGATAATTTGTTGAACATGCATCATTCTATTTGGAATGGCTTTTTCGACATAAATTACAACATCCCCTTCACGAGTCGTAAGGTTTATAGTTTCCCCAAATTGATCGCGTAACTTTTCCATATAGGGTAAAGCTATTTTACGAAAATCAACTTCACTGGTTTGAGTCCCGCTTAATCGTATGAGTCTCCCACTAAGTTGATACCGACCTACACTGTCCCTATCAACAAAGTGATTATCAATTAATGAATGCAAGATACGAAAAGCCGTCGAAGGTGCCAAATCGGTATCGGCACTTAGCGCTTTTAAAGTAACGGGCATGGAATAACGTGATATGGCATCTAATAACATCGCGGCCCTATCTATAACTTGAATTCGAGACTCCGGTTTTTCTTTTCTCATGGCTCTGACCACTCTATCCAATTATCTTGCTTACATTTTGTAGATGTAAAATACAAATCTAAATGTACAACAAAAATTCATTTTAACGTCATTTGATAATTCCACATTATGAAATATATATCAATATTTGAAATGATATTATTGAAGCTACTGATATACCTGGTCTTATGAGCTTTACACGTCTTTTTTTATTCGAAATTCCACATTGTGAAATGCATCTTGTTTGCTAGCTGGCCTCATATTCCATAAGGTGAAATTGATTCAAGCGTTAGACAACAAATAAATGAATAAGTGGACAACTCATTAATCAAACAATGTCCATGTCTATTTACTAACGTTATTTTCTGGATATGAGGAGGTAAATATGAATAGCCCAACCAAAAAGACAATGACAATACCCACATATGAAGACGTACTAGTAGCTCATGAGCGTATTAAACCTTACATTCATGAAACACCTGTATTAACGTCTCGTTTTTTAAATGAATTAAGTGGAGCCGAGTTGTTTTTTAAGTGTGAAAACTTACAAAAAGCTGCCGCATTTAAAGTCCGTGGTGCTTGTAATGCAGTATTTGGATTAAGCGACGAGCGCGCGAAAATTGGCGTTGCGACACATTCTTCAGGTAATCACGCCTTATCATTGTCGTATGCTGCTGGACAGCGTGGTATTCCCGTTACAGTCGTAATGCCTCGCACTGCACCACAAGCCAAAAAAGATGCGGTAATTGGTTATGGCGGTACTATTATTGAATGTGAACCGTCTACAAGCTCTCGAGAAGCAGTATTTGCCGACGTGGTCGCAAAGTCAGGCGCGGACTTTGTCCATCCTTATAATGATCCGCGTGTAATCGCAGGACAAGCTACCTGCGCTAAAGAACTGGTTAGTCAGGTCACAAGTTTAGACACACTTGTAGCGCCTATTGGAGGTGGTGGCATGATTTCTGGAACCTGCCTGACGCTTTCGACTATTGCTCCTGAGATAAAAATTTATGCTGCTGAGCCACTAAACGCCGATGACGCAGCACGCTCTTTTAGAGCAGGTCATATTATAGCCGATGACGCCCCTAGTACCGTCGCTGACGGACTTAAGGTCCCTCTTAAAGACTTAACTTGGCACTTTGTTAAAAACCATGTCACTGACATTTTAACTTGTACTGAGAATGAAATAATTGCCGCGATGAAACTCATTTGGGTCCGGATGAAAATAGTTGTCGAGCCGAGTAGCGCGGTAACTTTGGCGATCATTTTAAAGTACCCTGAAATATTTAAAGGTAAGCGCATAGGCGTGATCTTAACTGGCGGTAATGTTGATTTAGACAAATTGCCCTGGATGGTTAAGTAAGCGATATAGGTTAAACGTATCTATAAATGATCTAAATCTGACTCACAATTAAATTGATAAAAATTAAAAGAAAGTAAAAACTCAAATTTTGGAGAATATAATGACAACAATTAATGAATTAGAAGTAGGATACGACGTTCCGGCAGTGCCAGGTATGGACGAGTCCGATATACAAACACCGTGTTTGGTTGTAGACCTTGACGCACTTGAGCGTAATATTCGTACTATGGGACGACTAGCAAAAGACATGGGCGTGCGCCATCGTGTACATAGTAAAATGCATAAATCAGTAGATATCGCCTTATTGCAAGAAAAACTAGGAGATAGCTGTGGTGTTTGTTGCCAAAAAGTATCAGAAGCAGAGGTATTCGCTCGCGGTGGTATTAAAGACGTTTTGGTGTCTAATCAAGTTCGAGATCCTGCGAAAATAGATCGTTTGGCACGCATGCCTAAATTAGGCACTCGCACTCTTTGCTGCGTAGATGATATTGAAAATGTCGCAGAACTTGCAGCGGCAGTAAAAAAACACGGTACTGAGATTGAGTGTCTAGTTGAAATAGACTGTGGCGCCGGACGCTGTGGGGTAAAAGAAGGCCAACCGGTTGTTGACATTGCTAAAGCGATAGATGCTACACCGGGTCTAAAATTTGCAGGTATTCAAGCCTACCAAGGTGCAATGCAGCACATGGAAAATTTCCTAGCGCGTAAAGAAAAAATCGACATCGCGATTGCTATGGTTGCTCGTACGATAGACATGTTAAAAATACAAGGACTTACATGTGACATAGTTGGTGGTGGTGGTACTGGTTCTTATTATTTTGAAGGTAGCTCAGGCGTTTTTAACGAATTACAGTGTGGTTCATATGCATTTATGGATGCAGATTATCAACGTATTCATGATGAAAAAGGTCAAAGAATATCTGAATTTGAAAATTCGTTATTTATTTTGACCTCTGTAATGAGCCATACGAAAACAGATAAAGCCATTTGCGACGCCGGTCTAAAAGCACAATCTGTTGATAGTGGCTTACCTTATATATTTGGGCGAAATGATGTTGAATACATTAAGTGCTCTGACGAACACGGTGTTATTTCCGATCCCTCTGGCGCATTGCAAATTAATGAAAAGTTAAAATTAGTTCCTGGACACTGCGACCCTACTTGTAACGTACACGATTATTACGTCGGTGTTCGTAACGGAAAAGTTGAAAAACTATGGCCTGTCTCGGCTCGCGGTAAAGCTTACTAAACCTATGTGCCTTTGTTTATCAACATCAATTAGCAAGGCTTAGCATTTAACGTTATTTTACTATTTTCTCCCATTGAACGAATGATAGCTTTTTTATTAGTTTGAGTCGTCGTATCCATCGATGCCAAACACAGCTAATTTACACTTGTCTTTGGGAGCTTTTAAACATTGAACAGTTCAACTTGATAAAACATCGTTTTAGTCCGATGGCTTTATCACTTTTTCTATTTTTTATTTTTTGTTTTTTATTTTTTGTTTTTTATTTAGTTAAAGAGCCAATAATTAAGGAAGTCCATATTGAGTCATTCAACAAACAACATTAACAAAGGTGTGTCAGTTATATCTGAACGCGCTTGTCAACAAATCATGGGAAGAGACTCTGCTTTTAAAGCGGTAGAGAGCGTATTTTCGGCTATGGCCAAAAATACAGCCTATAATTTTCCAGTAATACGGGAAGCCATTGGTCATGAAGATGCCCTATACGGGTTTAAATCTGGCTTTGATCGTGATGCGTTAGTTTTAGGTCTTAAGTCAGGAGGTTACTGGCCAGGTAATAGTCAAAGAGAGTTAACTAATCATCAATCTACAGTTATTTTATTTGACCCCGATACGGGGAAATTAAAATCACTTGTGGGTGGCAATTATCTAACTGCTGTGCGTACCGCAGCTTCATCCGCTGTATCAATTGCTCATTTAGCACGTGAAGATGCAAAAGTGTTAGGGCTGGTTGGCGCAGGTCATCAATCAAGCTTTCAATTGCGAGCCGCTGTTGAACAACGTAATTTTGAAAAAGTAGTCGCGTGGAATAAGAACCCTGAGAACTTAGTAAACCTGTCTGCGGTGTGCGAAGAGCTTGGCCTGCCATTTGAATCGGTTACTCGCGAGCAACTTTGCATGCAAGCAGACGTTATTATTACTATAACCTCTGCCTTTGAAGCGCTGTTAGAAAAAGACTGGATAAAGCCAGGTACACACTTGGCTTGTATGGGAACTGATACTAAAGGCAAACAAGAAGTCGATGCTAATCTATTTACTTGCGCTACAATCTTTACTGACGAATTAGCACAATCGACGACAATCGGTGAAGCTCAACATGCCATTGCTGCCGGTTTAATTAAGGAAGTAGACATTGTACCTATTGGAGAAGTCATTAATGGCTCGAAGTCGGGTAGAACCAGTGATGATGAAATCACCCTCTTTGATGGTACAGGTGTTGGTTTACAGGATTTGGCTGTCGCGTCAGTTGCTGCCGAATTGGCAGAAGCCAACGGTTTAGCAACATACTTTACTTTATAACAGAGTTAGTTAATTTCTCACTAAACCTAACATCTAGATAAAAAGCTGCGTTAGAATTTAAGACCAGGTTAAATAACAAGAGGACATCATTATGGAATTAAACGTTTATTTATCGGGTGAAATACACACCGATTGGCGAGAACAAATCATTCAAGGTTGCCAAGAGCATCATTTAAACATCATGTTCTTTTCTGCTAATACTAACCATGAACAAAGCGATAGCGCGGGCGATGTACTCGGAGAAGAAGAAAAATCCTTTTGGCGAGATCACAAGTCTGCAAAAGTAAATGCGATGCGAACCAAAACATTAATAGAGCAATGCGATATCGCAATTATACGTTTTGGTGACAAATACAAACAATGGAATGCAGCTTTTGACGCGGGTTATTGTGCAGCGCTAAGTAAGCCATTTATTACCCTACACAGTGAAGAATTGATCCATCCTCTTAAAGAAGTTGATGCTGCTGCTCACGCTTGGACGACAACCGTTACGCAAATAATAGAAACGCTCAAATATATAAGCAAATAGGCAGTTAAAAACTACTTTAAAGCTAAAGCAAAAATCTAAATGCCAAAGTCTGTAACGAATAAGTAGCGACTCTTTAAATCCTATGAAACTTAAATTGAGTCAATTCATTAGCACGATACTTTACAGTTTTTCGCAAATTATGTTGCAAAAGAATGCGGTTACGGGCTTTTTGTTTTGTTTTGGCATAGCTATAAACTCATTTATTATGCTGCTCTGCGGCATAATAGCGATATTAGCGAGTTTGGCTTTAGCAAAAATCTGTCAATATAACGAAATTCTTGTGCTCAGTGGTGTTTATAGTTTCAATTCTGCACTACTTGGCCTTGCTGTGGGTGTGCTTTTACCCATAAACGTATGGTCACTAATATTCCTTATATTAGGCGCATTACTATCAACAATTATCATGCATTTATTTATCAAATACGAAACTAAACTTATAGTACTTACTGCTCCATTTATCGTATCAACTTGGTTATTTTTGCTTATCATTGAAGCTTTCGATATTGAAAAAGACCTCCCGCCGTTTTCAACCGATGCCATTGGGAATTTATTTGACAGTCTATCGGCTTTGATGCGAGGAATAGCTCAAATTATGTTTCAGGACCATTGGCTTTCGGGTGTTATATTTGTCGTGGCCTTATTTTTGGGTTCGCACAAGGCCGCACTTTGGGCCCTTATTGGCTCAGGCATAGGAATGCTAACCGCACAGTATTTAGATTACTCTGAGCAGCTACGAATAATGGGGATTTATGGTGTTAATGCAAGCCTTGTTGCAATTGTTTTGTCTGACTATTGCGAAAAAGAACCTTACTTAATCTTTGTTGGCATATTACTTTGTGTACTATTTACAGAGTTATTTGAACAGATCACTCTTCCTGCCTTAACAGCCCCTTTTGTAATCACTTGTTGGTTAATTTTGAGCGTTATGAATTTAACTACTGAAAATAAAGAACTTAAGCATTAAAAATTGAATAGTAACAAAAAAAGACTGTAAATAACATTAGTGTATACCGCAGCCTTTAAGGATTATTTGAGTTAATGAAGAAACAACTTCTTCAAAATCTTCATCATCCATCTTTTCTTTGCTCAACGCTGCGACCACTTGTACATTAAAGTCAGCGTAATGCTGCGTTGAACTCCAAATTAAAAATATTAAATGATGTGGATTAACACTGTCGATGAGTCCTTTATTTATCCACTCTTCAATAACGGCCACCTTAGTGTCTAACCATATTTTAAAGTCGTTATTAAGGTATTCATTTAGCACGGGAGCGCCATGAATTAATTCACTAGCAAATATTCTCGAAGCATCCGGATCATTTTTTGAATGCATTACCTTTGCTCGAATGTATCCACTAAGCGCTTGTTTAGGTTCATTATCAGCATTTAAAGTATCGTAGTCTCTATTCCATACTTCAATAATATTACTCAACAACTGTTGATATAAATCCGTTTTGTCTTTGAAATAATAATGAATATTGGCACGGGCAATATTAGCACGCTCTGCAATACGTTTAATTGACGCTCCTTTAAAGCCATAAGTAACAAATTCTTCTTTTGCTGCACTAAATATCAGTGCTTTATTCTTTTGTCTTATATTGCCTTCTGATACTTTCGCTTTTGCCACAAATACTCCCGTTAAAAGATAAAAATCAGCAGTATTTAAGAAAATTCTATAAATGCTGCTGATCATTTTGATTATTAGATAATAAAACTTAATTTATTTCAACTAAGCAATCTAAGCTTTATCAATTATTTTACTTGTGTAACTGCATAACGTCTTTAGTTTACCGCTTTTGATTCAACACGGCGCTGATGTAATAGAGGCTCCGTATATCCACAGGGTTGCTTTTGGCCTTTGAAAATTAAATCTGTGGCGGCCTTAAAAGCAATGTTTTGGTCAAAATTAGCTGCCATAGGCACATAGGTAGCATCGGTAATATTCTGTAAATCAACCACTACTGCCATACGTTTTAAGGACTCCAGTACTTGTTCTTTGGTTAATAATCCATGCAGTAACCAGTTACAAATATGTTGACTAGAAATACGTAAAGTGGCCCTATCTTCCATACGACCTACATTTTCAATATCAAGCACTTTTGAACAGCCTATCCCTTGATCAATCCAACGCACCACGTAACCCAATATGCCTTGTACATTATTATCAAGTTCAAGCTGAATATCTTGCTCACTTAGCTGATGTTTATTTTCCAACAATGGCATGGTTAATAAATCAGCCAAATCATCACTTTGTTCTCTTGTTGAGAACTGCTCGAGCAGTTTATCTTGAATATCACTGACATTAACCTGATGATAGTGCAATACGTGTAAAGTAGCAGCTGTTGGAGAAGGAACCCAAGCACAGTTCGCGCCTGATTTAGGATGTGCTATTTTTGTTTTTACCATCGCTAACATTTCATCAGGCATTGCCCACATCCCTTTGCCTATTTGAGCTTTTCCTTTTAACCCTGTTTGTAAACCGATACGAACATTTCTATTCTCATAAGCCGTTATCCATTTCTCGTCCTTCATCAATACTTTTGTTGTCATCGCACCAGCTTGCATATTGGAGTGAATTTCATCACCCGTCCTATCTAAAAAACCTGTGTTAATAAAAGCAATACGATCTTTAGTCGCACGGATACATTCTTTTAAGTTTACCGACGTTCGACGTTCTTCATCCATGATACCCAATTTAATCGTATTTGTTGCCAAGCCTAAGCTTGCTTCAATACGCGTAAATAATGCGTCACTAAATGAAACTTCTTCTGGACCGTGCATTTTAGGTTTTACTATGTAAACACTACCTTGGCGTGAGTTTTTAAATTGTGAATTTCCTTTTAAATCATGTAAAGAAATTAATGTTGTGATCAGGCCATCCAAGATGCCTTCTGGCACTTGTTTGTTATCTGGAGTTAGTACTGCATCATTGGTCATTAAATGCCCTACATTTCGAATAAAGAGCAGACTGCGACCAGGTAAGGTCAACACTTGATTATCAAGGGTAGTGTAAGTTCGATCTGAATTTAATGTTCTGGTGATCGATACGCCGTTCTTTTCTAACGTTTCACTTAAATTTCCTTTCATTAGCCCCAACCAATTTCGATAAACTGTAGTTTTATCTTCTGCATCAACTGCAGCAATTGAGTCTTCGCAGTCTTGAATAACACTTAGTGCAGACTCTAAAATTATATCGGCAACGGAAGCAGGATCAGACTTAGCGACAGGCATACTCGGATCGATTGTAATTTCTACATGTAAACCATTGTTTTTACACAATATATTACTAGGGTTTTGCGCATCGCCGTTGTACGCGATGAATTTTTCAGGTTCAACTAAACCTACTTGCTCTCCTGATTGTAAGGTTACTATTAGCCTAGCATCAGCCACTTGATAACTACTGACATTTGCGTGACTACCAACAGTTAATGTAAGCACTTGGTCTAAAAATTGACGCGCATAGGCTTTTACTTTCTCACCTCTGACAGGATTATAAGTTTTATTTATTTCTGCACCATTTTCATCATTAATAACGTCGGTGCCATAAAGCGCATCATATAAGCTGCCCCAACGTGCATTTGCTGCATTTAATGAAAATCGTGCATTCATTAACGGAACCACTAATTGCGGACCCGCTACAGCGGCCACTTCTTCATCTACGTATGTAGTGGTAACTGAAAAATCTTCCTTTTCTTGAACAATATAGCCGATATCTGTTAAGAATTTCTGGTGTTCTTCAAGACAAAATGGTTGGTTATTAGTATCAAGATGCCAAGCATCTATTAACGATTGAAGTTGAGCTCTACGGTCAAGTAGTGCTTCATTTTTAGGCGTAAACTCATCAAAGATATCGGCCAGTGATTGCCAAAAATCTTCTGCATCAATGCCTGTACCAGGAAGTACTTCATGCTCGACTAAATTGTATAAAGACTCAGCAACTTTATACCCGTGCTTAATTACGCGTTTGTTCATAGGATAACTCTTTTTATACTTACGTTTATTCTTGTTTGTTTCTTAATCTTAAAATAGAAAAAGCAGCTATGCTGCCTTTCTGCTTTTTTTTTCCATTTACTTGTATGGACAGATTAATCTGTCTTGGTTTGTTCCAACCAGATAGCCAGTTGAGTTCTTTCTTTATCTGTCATTTTAGTTTTATTCATAAATGGCATATCTTTGGCGTCAAGGACTCGTGCTTTAATGCGTGGCGCCCATTGCTCTATAGAAGCAGCGCCTGTAAATATCACACCACCTTGCGCGACAGTGAAAATATCATCTGTGTTTTGCTGTGAATGACAGGCACTGCAACGATTTTCAATAATGGTTTGTACTTGCGCTATCGTCACTTTTTGTTTTAATTGATCAGCACTGATTTCAACCTTCTCTGGTGCGATTAAATAAGCTAATACGATAGTCGCTGCTACTGCCCCTACTATAATGCCTGGCTGGTTCTTACCGAAGTGACGAAGTACAAAGTATTGTCTTATCGCTGCAGTAATTAAAATAATCGCCATTAATACTATCCAACCCGCATTGTGGTTAAATGTCATCGGGTAATGATTGGAGATCATGATAAAAATAACTGGCAAGGTAATATAAGTATTATGGGTTGAACGAAGCTTGGCATTTAGACCATATTTTGAGTCAGGTGTGGAGCCTTCTTCAACCGCTTTAACTAATGCGCGTTGAGACGGCATAATGCCGAAAAAGACATTACCTGCCATTATAGTGCCGATAATAGCTCCCATATGCATATAGGCACCACGAGCACTAAATACTTGCATCAAGCCATAAGATAATAATGTCCCTAGTGCTAATAAGATAATACCTAATATTAAACCATGGTCTTTAAGCTTAGTGCGTACTAAAGCTTCGTAAAAACCGACACCAACAACAATAGCACCAATTCCATATAAAATAGCTTGCAGTTGAGTCAGCTCGGCAACACTTTTATCAATTAGATAAGTTTCAGCGCCGACATAAAACATTAACGCCAGTAAAAAGAAACCTGTTATCCATGTTGTGTAAGCTTCCCACTTGAACCAATGCAACATAGTCGGCATTTTTGGTGGGGCAAGTTTGTATTTTGCTACCTCGTAAAAGCCACCGCCATGGATGGCCCATAAATCACCTGAAATACCTTTATCGGCTTTTTCTTGTGGCGGTGTTTCTAAGTGATTATCTAACCAGACGAAATAAAATGAAGCACCGATCCAGGCGATACCTGTAATGACGTGTGCGAAACGAATGGCTAAATTAAGCCAATCAGTAATATACGGATCCATAAGATTCCCCAATTTTTGTTATTTACTAACTTATTATAAATTATGCGTTTTTGTTTAATCTACAGCCAATTCGTTAATCGAAACTCTAGATTATTAAAAAAATTTTCTATTAAACTCGCTCGCCCATGATATGTGTCGCTGTTACATGGCGTTCATCACCTAACATACTGAGAATGAATAGCTTCTCTGATAAATTCTTGCAATGCCCCATACGTCGATCCATTAATGGCGTAGCATGATAATCAAGTACGATAAAGTCAGCTTCCGCACCTTGAGTGAAGTTACCTATGGTTCCTTCAAGATCTAAGGCAATAGCACCACCTAATGTCGCCAAGTAGAATGATTGGAATGGGCTAAGTTTGTCACTGCGAAGTTGTTGAGTTTTGTAACCTTCGTTAATTGTGCTTAACATAGAGAATGTTGTGCCTGCGCCAATGTCCGAACCAAAACCGACATTAACGTCGAATTCTTGAGCCTGTTTTAGATTAAATAAACCACTCCCTAAAAATAGATTCGAACTTGGGCAAAATGCGATTGCCGAATCAGTTTCTCCTAAACGCTGACATTCACTGTCATGCAAATGTACGCCATGGGCGAAAACACTACGGCGACCCAGTAATTGACTTTGATCATAAACATCTAGATAACCTTCACTATCTGGAAAAAGATCGTTTACCCAAGCAATTTCATCTTTGTTTTCACACAAATGTGTATGCAAATAGACACCCGGATTTTCAGCTAGTAGCTGCCCGGCTTTGTTTAGTTGCTCGGTTGAACAGGTTGGTGCAAAACGAGGTGTGATGGCGTACTGTAAGCGGTCTGTATTATGCCACTTTTCAATTAATGCCTTACTCTCATCATAGCCACTTTGAGCCGTGTCGGTTAAATAGTCAGGACAGTTTTGATCCATTAATACTTTGCCACAAATCATGCGAAGCTTTTTCTGTTGAGCGATAGTAAAAAAGGCATCAACTGATTCTTTATGTACGGTACCAAACACTAAAGCCGTAGTAGTACCCGCTTCAAGTAGCTGTGTTAAAAAGAACTCTGCTACTTTTTTACCGTGTTCTAAATCAGAAAATTGACGTTCAAACGGAAAAGTGTAATTTTCTAACCATTCAAGCAATTGTTCACCATAAGAAGCAATCATCTCTGTTTGAGGATAATGCACGTGCGTATCAATAAAGCCAGGCATGATCAGCCCATTTTCATAATGAGTAACTTCTACGCTCTCATCCAATGTAGGTAATAACTCAGTAGCTTTGCCAACCTGTTCGACTAAACCATCATTGATGATTAATAAACCATCTTCTAAATATTGATAACTGTCTTGTAGAGTAACTTTTGCTGGATCTGCTAGAAAGTGTAATAACTCTCCACGATATACTTTTAACATTTTCTTTTACCTATTTGCTTGTGCCAACTATTCATTGTAAATTGACTATTTCTATAGTGACTGAACGGACTTAAGCTAGTTTTAATTGACTTAAACTGACTTAAATTAATTTGATATTTTTTGCTACTTTTTTTGCTGCTTTTTATTTGCGACAGTCTATTAACAGTGGCATGTAACAAGGCTTTACGCTTACCAAGGTATATCTATTTATCTTTGATTTTTAGCTGCTTAGCTTTTTGCTATAACTAAAGAACCATCTAATTCGAGTACGTCACAATTGTCGCCTTCGCCGCCTCTATCAATCACTAAAAAGTCACTTTCACCGCCTAATGCTAAACAAAAGTGATGCCAGGTACCTTTGTGGTAATTCACCCCTTGATCTGAATTGGCGATAAAAACTTCAATCTTACTGATGTCAAAATCTCCAGCAGGAGCGACGACAACCAGATAAGGGTTTTTACTCATAGGAATGAAAGCTTGGCTACCATGTGGATGGCGTTCCATCATTTTTATCGCTATAGGTTGTACTAAAGGCGTTGAACGAAAGATATTGACTAAGGGATGACCGTTATTATCACAGACGTCGACTTTAGCCAAATTATGATAGCGCTGGGTAAAACTATCATTAATCGCAAAGTTTGTTGCCTCTGCAGTGGCTTCTATAACATCGCCAAATATAGCAAAGGCTTTGCTAGACAAAGGTTTTGGAGAAATCGTAGGTAAATTATCTATCATTAAACTATCCATCAATTTTTTCTTTTAGAAGAGTACTTAAAACAACTACTCTTAAAACAATATTTTTCAGCGCCTTACCCGTAATAGATGACCTAACTGCCACGGTAAGTTGAATAACCGAATGCCGTTAATAACAACGGAATATGGTAATGGCTATTAGAACCATCTAGCTCAAATACAATATCAACATAGGGGTAAAACCCTTTTTCATCATTAGCCGCAAAATAAGGTTTTGTTGAAAAATGCATACGGTAAACACCGGCGGCAAGTACAACATCATCGGCTAATAATCCCACAATTCGACCGTCGGCATTGGTGATGCCTGAGGCTAACTCCTGCCATCCATCGCCATTTTGAGCGAATAAAGAGATCGGTAAGTTTTGTGCAGGTTTTCCACGTGTCGTATCTAATACATGTGTAGTGATTTGGCTCATAGTAATTTCTCTAATCTAAGGTGGAAAATCTTACGCTGTTCTTCCGCAGCATTGGCGAGTTCTGTTTCTTTATTATTGGGCAGTCTAGCTTCTAGTAGCGCTAACATTTGTGCAGCGGACTTTCCGGTTGCACAAACAATAAATATAAAACCAAATTTTTTAAGGTAATCAGCATTACCTTTAGCTAAATCAAGTAATACCTGTTCACTCGCTTCATTTACTGAGCTTTGCTCACCACTTGCTAATTCTTTAGTATTGGCATATTTGGCGCGTAAAGTATCGACATTGCCGATTTGCGGGTGCCCTTCAAAAGCTTCTAGGTAATCAGCCTCTTCTAGTTCTTGCCACGATAAATCCGCTTGATTGGCTAATCTTCGTTCATCGTTAAAAGGCCGCGCAGCAACCATAGCGTTAACCCAAGCACTGGAAGTACAGCATTGCATAAAACTATGAATCGCCTGTTCTGTGTTGGCATTATTCAAGGTATGTAAACTCATTATTATTCCCCTTACCCAACTTGCTTATCAAGCACCTTACCAAAGACTCTCATACGTGAAATACCACCATCAGGGAAAATATTTAAACGTACATGGGTAAAGCTTTGTTCTTTACTAACAATAATTTCATTAATAAATAAGTGTTCACGGTGAGCGAAAAGTTTTGTTCGCTTTATAATCGGTTGCCATTTCTCTTCTTGCTTACCGTTATTAAAATCATCGCTATCGGATACCATGCCTTCCAATAAAAATGTATCGGGAAAATTGCCTTTAAAATGACAAGTATCAACAATAACTTTTTCAATACTACCTTGGCTAGCAAGCTTAACAATAGACCAGTCAGGCCCTGGGTCACGACGACGTTTAGTTTCCCAACCATCGCCCATATCTTTACCACGACCTGGCATAATTAAGTTGTTTTTATCACTAAAGAACATATCGCTTACTAACAATGCCTTACCGCCATTTTTGATGTAGGCTAAGTCGATCAATTCTCCATCAATAAATTGCTTCCAATTTACATCGGCTTCACCATAAACTCTTATGCGGGCAACGCCACCATCAGGGAACATATTTAAGCGTATATGGGTATAGGCTTTATCATTATTAATGGCAAAAATATTTTGGCTATGAGCTTCAACTGTCGCTTGTTCTAATACAGTTTCCCAAACTGTCTCTGCATTAGGTTCTATTTCGCTGACACAAGCTTCAACTGATACAGACTCAGGTGCATTACCTCTAAAGTAATTAGTGTCGATGTCGAAGCCACGAATAATGCCTTTTATGCCAAGACGAATAATACACCAATCAAATTCTCGACCATCATCACGGCCGTAACTACGACGAGACTCCCAACCGTCCATCCATTTACCACGGTCAGTGAATTTGTCATCGATAAAAATGCCTCGTCCAGGTTTAATTAAATTTTCCATTTCAGCAAAAAAATCATCACTGCAAGAAAGCGTTTCACCGCCTACACGTTCACTGGCTAAATCAACGCAGTGTGTTTTCAATTGGCTCTCTAATTCAAGAGACATACCGCTTAATTTGTTTTGTTCTTGAGTATCTATGTCTAGCATCATCGTTTGTTTTTCCTAATAATTTGTCTATCTACTTCTTACTAAAGCGGCTAATTAAATAACCATCAAGTGCATGAGTAAAATAACTAAAATTTAACTTCTTATTTATAACTGCCAATAATCTAATGGCACAGTGGCCTAAAGTTGGCCTTTAAGTAGTTGGCCTTTAAGTAATGGCCTACCTACAGGTTTATTAATAAATTCGTCTTGTTGATATACATGATGACCACGAACAAAGGTGTGCAGTACTTGACCTGTCACTTCACGACCCGCATAGGGTGTAATGTTGTGGCGGTGTTTGATCATTTCATTGGTGATGGTATAGCTAAAATCAGGATCAAAGATCAAAAAGTCGGCATGGTTACCCATTTTGATTTCACCCTTGACTGAGTCTAAACCAGCAAATTTTGCCGTTTGTGTAGACATCAAACGAGTTATGTCAACTAAGCTAAAGCCCCTTTCTTTTGCTTCCGTCCAGATTAAAGAAATACCAAACTGTAAAGCTGAAATCCCCCCCCAAGCTTTTTCAATATCACCGGTATCAATATGCTTTAATTCTGGTGTGCAAGGAGAGTGATCAGATACGATAAAGTCTAGTCGTCTATCAGTTATCGCTTGCCATAAATGCTCTCGATTGCTGTTTTCTCTAATTGGCGGACAACATTTAAACAATGTTTTACCATCTGGGATATTTTCTGAAGCTATGGTTAAATAATGAGGACAAGTTTCTGCTGTAAAACGTAACCCCTCTTTTTTAGCTTGTTCAATAGTATTAAGGGCTTCGTCAGAAGACAGATGTACGATATGAACTTTACAGTTATCCCCTTTTTCTTTTGACTCCCTCGCCATATCGACCATTAAAGATATCGCATCGTTTTCCCACTTTTTGGGTCTAGATGCTAAGAAACTATTATATTCTTTAGTGATTACTACATCGTCAAAACCGCCGCAATCTAACTCTGCGTGGATCAAATAAGGCACATCGTGTTTGGCTAAAATTGGCATAGCGGCTTGAATATCTTGAGCTTCTACATTAGGAAACTCTTCTATTCCAGAGTCGATAAGAAATGATTTAACTCCCAAAACACCTGCATTTAATAGGTCGTCTAAATCGTCAATATTTTGAGGAATAACGCCGCCCCAAAATCCGCAATCAACCCACAATTTGTCATCAACAGCGTCTAGTTTTTCTTGGAAAGCGGCTTTAGTCGTTGTCACAGGAATACAATTTAATGGCATATCAACTAAAGCGGTAATGCCTCCCGCTGCAGCCGCTTGAGTAGCAGTATTAAACCCTTCCCATTCAGTACGACCGGGTTCATTAATATGGACATGTGAGTCTACCAAGCCGGGCATGATTACTTTGTCATTATAGTCTTGTATTGGACAAGATAATGTCTGACCGTGAGGATGAATCGCGTAAATCAACTCATCTTTTATTTCGACACAAGCTTCAGTCATCTCACCATTGATAATGACATTTTTACTTTGCAGGGCAAAATGTTTCATTTTACTGCTCCACTTTCAATTATTGGTTCATCATTCATTACCGCTAAATCTTCTGATTCAACTTTTAAATGTGTTGTTAGATTTACTGCCGTAGTATCTTTAGCAATATTCACTTGGGCAGTGCTTTGCTCAATGAGCATTTGTTTAATTTCTTTCCAAGCGATACCTTTATCTTTACCTAGTGAATTTTTGTTCACTATTGTTTTGCTTTGCGGCTCTTTATTTGGCAACTCTTTACTTGGCAAATCTTTATTTGGTAACAAGGCCTGATAAGATTCAATGATTTGTCCAGCGACACTTACGGCGACTTCCATTGGCATTTTACCTACTACTTGTTCGAGCCCTATTGGACAATTCATTCGTTCTACAAGTGTCGGTTGAATTTCTCGGTGCTTATAACGTTGTTGAAAGCGTCGCCATTTAGTGTCAGAAGCTATTAGACCCAAATAATGGAAGTCTTCTCGGTTTAAAATTGCCAGACTAATATCAAAATCCAACTGATGATTATGTGTCATCACTACATTTAAAGTATTGCTAGGCATTGCTGACACTTCACCAGCAGGATCGTCAGTAACAAGCTTAGTAACATTAGCGTATTGTTCGCAATTTTCTGGAAATTGTGACTCTCGGTTATCAACCCAAGTAATATGACAAGGTAAGCCCGCTAACATTGGGATCAACGCTTGACCGACATGACCGGCACCAAAGACAGCGATATGAATAGTATTTGCAGCAAAACATTCAAATAAAATACTGGCGTTACCACCACAACACTGCCCTAACTGACTCCCTAATTGAAAATGCTCAATTGATTGGCAGTCTAGATTTTTATTCAGTAATACTTTCGCTTGTTTTATTGCCTTATATTCAAGATGGCCACCACCAATAGTGTCAAAGTTTTCATTTTGGCTGACTACCATTTTGGTGCCACTGTTTCTGGGGGTAGAACCAGAGACACCAATAATGGTAACCAACACAAAAGCTTTACCTTGTTGATTTAAATTTAGACAAGCTTGATTCCAATTCATTTTATATCCCGAGTGTTCATTAGGGGAACTCAGGTTGTTATTAACAAAACTCTTGTTAACAATACTATTGTCAATTGAGCGATTATCGTCTGAAATGGTCATCATACTCACCTATACTTTTATTGCTGTACTTATAACGCTGTACTTATAACGCTGTGCTGCGTACTGACACTATTTAGTTGCTGCTTTTATCGCTTCCACAGACCAAAGTACTCGCTCGGGTGTTGCTGGTGTATCAAGCGTAGGACTAACTTTGTAATCTGCAATACTGGCTATGGCGTCTTTTAGCGCAGACCAAACCGACATCCCCAACATAAACGGCGGCTCACCGACAGCTTTAGAGTTATAAATCGTGTGCTCACGGTTAGGCGCATCAGGTACTAAGGCGACTCTAAAATCTTCTGGCGCATCATTTATCGCTGGAATTTTATACGTTGCCGGATTATTTGACAGTAAGCGACCTTGCTCATTCCAAACTAATTCTTCAGTCGTTAACCAACCCATGCCTTGAACAAATGCCCCTTCTATTTGACCAATATCAATTGCAGGATTAATGGAGTGCCCAACATCTTGCAAAATATCAGTACGTAAGGTTTTGTATTCGCCCGTTAACGTATCAATCAAAACTTCAGATACTGATGCACCTGTTGCGTAGTAAAAAAATGGTCGCCCTTTACCTGTCGCTCGGTCAAAATGAATCTTAGGTGTTTTATAGAATCCAGTAGACGATAAAGAAACACGCCCCATATAAGCTATTTGAGAAAACTCAGCAAAACTAAAGGATTGCTCACCGACAAAAACACTATTATTTTCAAATTTAACTTGCTCTGCTGTTACTTGATATTTTTCACAAGCAAAGTCGATTAACCGTTGTTTGATGGTTTTAGCGGCAGCTTCTGCCGCTTTACCATTGAGGTCGGTACCAGATGATGCTGCCGTTGGAGAAGAGTTTGGTACTTTATCGGTACGCGCTGAAGAAATGGCAACAGTATCCACATCAACTTGAAATTCTTCAGCAACAATTTGTGCTACTTTTGTATTTAAACCTTGGCCCATTTCACTACCACCATGGCTTAAGTGGATTGTACCATCGGTATAAACGTGAACGAGTGCTCCTGCTTGGTTTAAGTGTTGCACCGTAAATGAAATACCAAATTTAACTGGCGTTAAGGCAATACCTTTTTTCAGTATCGCGTTATTGGCATTAAACTCATTAATAGCTTTTCGTCGTGCCTGATAGTCAGAGCTTTCTTCTAAGGTCCCTATTATTTCTGCTAAATTGTTATGCTCTACTTCTTGATGGTAATGTGTTTGATTACGCCCTTCACCACCATACAAATTGATTTTTCTGATCTCTAATGGATCTTTACCCAAATGACGGGCGATTTCATCCATAACCATTTCGATTGTCATCATGCCTTGGGGACCACCAAAGCCGCGATATGCAGTATGAGATACTGTATTCAATTTACAACGATTGCCAGTCACTGTTGCTTGGTCTAAGAAATAAGCGTTATCTGAATGAAACATCGCTCTATCAACAATTGCATCAGACAAATCTGGAGAGTAACCACAGTTACCATTAACTTCGATGTTAATTCCCTTGATTTGACCGTTTTCGTCAAAACCAACGGTATAGTTATTTTCAAATGGATGACGCTTACCTGTCATGATCATGTCATCCATACGGCCTAGTTTAAACTTAACCGGACGTTTTGTTTCATTTGCGAGTAAAGCGGCAATACATGCCCAAGGTGCAGCTTGTGTTTCTTTACCACCAAAACCTCCACCCATACGACGCATATCGACTAATACTTTGTTTAGTGGAATGTCTAATACTTCGGCGACTAATTTTTGTACTTCACTTGGATGTTGTGAAGAGGTATAGATCTCCATACCACCATCTTCAGTAGGTACAGCTGTTGATACTTGTCCTTCAAGATACATATGCTCTTGACCACCAACAACAATTTCACCTGAAAGTTGATGTTGTGCATTTGAAATGGCGGTTTGTGAATCACCGCGCTTCATCGTAAATGGTGGGCGAACAAAGTTCTGTTTTGCTAACGCATCTTTCACAGTTAAAACAGCTTCAAGAGGCTTATATTCAATCTTCGCCAATTTTTCCGCTCTACGGGCGAGGTCATAACTAGTTGCGGCCACCGCAAAAATCGGTTGACCAATAAATTCTACTTTGCCAATAGCTAAGACTGGATCACCAGGAAATACTGGGCCGATATCGGTATGGCCGGGTACATCTTCAACTGTAATGACTGCTATAACGCCTTCAGCAGATTTTACCGCTGACAAGTCCATAGAAATAATATCAGCATGGGCTTGTGTGGATTGACCGACGGCTGCGTGTAATTCACCACGTAAACCAGCTCGGTCATCTACATATATAGCCTCACCAGCAACATGCTTATCAGCGCTTTCATGCTTTTTAGATCGACCTACTCCGCCTAAACCAACATTAACTTGTCCATTTACAACACTTTTATCGCTATTTGAACTGATTTTTTTTACATTAATGAGATTACGCATAATTTACCACTCGTGTTTCAATCGTTTTACTTTGAAGCTCTAGATAACACTTTTCTATAAGGTTTTGAGCCACAGTCATACGGTACTTGTCTGAAGCCCGAACATCTGACATAGGTTGAAAGTCTTTAGTTAAAGCAGCTTTGGCTTGGGTAACTGAGCTTTTGTTTAAGCTATTCCCTAGTAAGGTGGTTTCTGCTTCAGGAGCGCGTTTGGGAATTGCTGCCATACCACCAAAAGCCAATCGAACATTTGTAATGTTTTGATTTGATTGCTCGATAAAAAACGCAGCCAGTACTGCAGAGATATCATCATCTATTCGTTTAGATATTTTGTAGAGTTTTAACGTTTGACCGGCTTTAGGTTTAGGTATTTGGAAAGACTTAATAAATTCAGCCGCCTTTAATACGGTTTTCTTGTAGTCGACAAAATAGTCTTCAACTAATATTGTCCGTTCCTGACCACTCACATGTAGTGTCAGTGTAGCCCCCAGAGCAATTAACGCTGGCGGCATATCCCCAATTGGTGACGCGTTACCAACGTTACCCCCCAAAGTACCAGTATTACGTACTTGTTTAGAACCTATGCGTTCTATCATTTCCCCTAAATCAGGATAATAATGATGCAAGGTATCAATGAACTTACTGTATGGAACTGCGGAGCCAATGATTATTTCTGAATCAGTTTCTTCGATAGTCGTTAATTCTGTTACGTCACCAAGGTATACAAGTTTATCTATTGTTGCCAAGTTTTGAGTGACTGAAAGTGCCAAATCTGTCCCCCCTGCCACTAATGTTGAATCAGGTTCATTCGCTAATTGGTAGGCCAATTCGTCGATATTTTTAGGCGCAGTAAATTCGTGGCCATTACCTGTTAATTTTGGAGTGGGTAATTTTTGTAACTCATTTAACGACGTCACGGTTTGTTGATAGTGTCTTGCAAAAGAATCTTCTTCACTATCTTTACTGGAAGTGATTGCAGCGGCTATTATTGAACGATAACCCGTACAACGACAGAGGTTGCCAGCCAATGCTTCTAAAACTTCACCACGCGATGGTGATTGATTATGTTTATGTAATGCAAAAGACGACATAACAAATCCGGGTGTACAAAAGCCACATTGAGAACCATGGTTATCAACCAGTGTTTGTTGGGCGTGGTGCAACTTAGCGCCATCTTTTAAGTCTTCAACTGTTATTAGTTGTTTACCATGTAAATTACCGACAAAGGTAATACAAGAGTTAACTGATTTATAATTTAATTGACCAATATTTTCCTTATCTAACTCAGCAAGTACTACGGTACAAGCTCCACAATCTCCTGAAGCACAACCTTCTTTAGTGCCGGTATTAAATTGTATTTCGCGTAGATATTGTAGAACCGTCAAATTTGGGTCTATATTTTCTATTGCCACAACATCATTGTTTAATAAGGAACTAACTGTACTAATTGTCATAATTTGTTCCGTAGTTAATCTGGAAAATTTAAGTTCGCAAATTTCGATTGTTTAAATATATCAGAATAAAAACTTGGCACAAGTGTCAAGTTAATAAAATATAAATTAAACTAACAAAAATATGGTTATAAATACCTGTCTTGTACCGATTAGCTTAATAACGAACCAATCCAAAAAACCATTGATATTAGCTAGTTACCAAGAAGGTACTTTGTACTTACTGAATTTCCTCGTTGTTACAAAAATCTAATCTTTTAATTTAATTAATTTACTGTTGAACCACTTTTTAGCTAAATTTAACTAAAAACAAGACAATAAATACACAGTAAACGTCAATAACAAGCAAACGAAAGTCAAATATATTTAGACTACTTATCTATTGAGTTTAATATACTTTTATTTTTGCGCTTTAGTTAAAGCAGATTAATCAATTTTTGGATGTTAACGTTTAGTTAGAAACCAACGTTTTTTTGCATATCGACAGTGGAAATGAGTGAGGTCTACTCGTTAAATTATTTTAGTTTTTAGATGGTAAAAAGCCGCCAAAACGTTATTTGGCGGCTTTTATGGTTTTAGGGAGTTCTAAGGAAAGTAATTATTCAGACTCAGAATGTTTCAACCAGATATCTGCATTTATTGTTTTTTTGTTTTTCCGTTTTTTCTTGCCACTACCTTCTGGCTTTGCCATCGGTTTAATCGCTGCTAATAATTCTTCACTAATGGCTTCATCGACTTCAAAACCTTCCACTTGCTCCCGTTCAAGCCGGATTCTATTCTTCTTTTCAATCACTTTGAAATGATGATAATCTTCGTAGTCAATAAGTGATAAGGCTAAACCTACTTCACCGGCACGGCCACTTCGACCAATGCGATGCATGTAGTCTGACGGGCTTCTAGGTAAATTAAAATTAATAACAACCGGTAGTTTTTCAATATCTAAACCACGGGCTGCAATATCAGTTGCTATTAGCACGTCGATCTCGCCAGCTTTAAAACCATCGAGTACGCGAGTACGTTCACTTTGCCCTTTATCGCCATGGAAAACTTCTGCGGTAATACCACGTTTAGAAAGTTTTTCGGCTAAGTGTTCACAATTGTTTTTGGCATTGACAAAAATAAGCACTTGTCGCCATAAATTTTGCTTGATCAAATGCGCAATAACCGTCGTTTTTTCGCCTTTATTAACTGTAAATACACGCTGCACTAACGTACTAGCGTCACTACTTTGCAATTGAATTTCAACAGGTTCGTTAAGAAGTTCCTTAGTTAACGCCTGGACTTGTTCAGGAAAAGTCGCCGAGAATAAGAGTGTTTGTTTAGTTTTTGGTAATAATGCTAACAACGAAGATAATTCGTCAGTAAAGCCAAGGCTCAACATTCTATCGGCTTCATCTAATACTAAAGCACTCACCTTATCGAGCTTAATAGCGTTACTTGAAATCAAATCGAGTAATCGACCAGGTGTGGCTACCAAAATATCAGTACCGCCTCGTAATGCAAGCATTTGCGTATTTGCAGATACACCACCAAAAACAGCAACAGTTTTTATCTCACCGTTAAAATGCACAGCATAAGATTTTATGCTGTCAGCAACTTGCTTTGCTAATTCACGGGTTGGCACCAAAATCAAAGAAGTAACATAGTTACCTTTATGTTTTAAGCCACTCTTACCTGCCAGTAACTTATCACCATGTCGCTGTTGAAAAACATTCTGCTCATGTATTTGTTGTAATAAAGGCAAGGCAAAAGTGGCTGTTTTGCCTGATCCCGTATTTGCCCCTGCAATTAAGTCACGACCCGCCAATACACTTGGAATAGCCTGTGCTTGGATAGGCGTTGGTTGTCGGTATTCTAGCTCTTTTAGTCGAGCTAATAAGGGAGGGATTAGGCCAATTTCGGTAAAGTTGGCAGGTGTAGTGACAGAGGTCATTTATAGTAAAGGCTCAAAACTTAATTAATTGTCTTTTATTTTAGCGTATTTACCCCCTAATAAGTTAGTAAAATCGTTCAAGCACTAAGCTAATGTTATTTTACTCTATTTAAGTTATGGCTAAACTGCACGATAGATTAACCTGCCTTATGTCTTTAAAGGTCATGAATGTAAGCAAAAGGCATACAATCATGACAGTTATAACCAGCTTATCTACAATCAAATATGCCTTTTGTATATTGTTATAGTTAAGTGGTTTTCGCTACCTAGTGAGAGCGGTTACTTAATTCGAAACTATTTTGATATTTTATCCTTCTAACTTTATCTCACATTAAGCGAGCTATTATTATTTTGTGTAAATATACACTTTTTTAAATCTCTATGAATGGCGTGAAATGATGGAACTAAAATAAGTACCACTAGCGTAGAAAAAACAGTACCAAAACTTAGTGCAATAGCAAAAGGAACTAAGAATAAAGACTGTTCAGAGGTTTCAACCAACATCGGCAATAGTCCAACGGTTGTTGTTATCGAGGTTAAGATAATGGCTTTAAACCGAAATTGTGTCGCTTGAATTAACGCTTTATTAAATGATATCCCTTGCGCTTTTAATGCATTAAGTTTAGCCGTTAGTACAAGCGAACCATTAATCACTAAGCCAGATAATGCTACCATGCCAAATAGACTGTTGGATGTTAATGAATATCCCATAAATATATGGCCCGCTACTGCTGCAGCCACACAATATGGAATAGTCAAAATAACAATAATACCTTGGGTATAACTCTTAAATAAAGAGGCTACCAAAGCAAATATAATGACACAAACCAAAGAAAAACCATTCATTATCTCAATAATTGTTGAATGCCCACTTTTACGTTCTAAGCTGCCGCTCATACCCACTTCTAATCCTGGATATTTGGCTCGCAAAATAGGTAAGACTTCGTTGTTGAGCGTTTCTATAATCAAGCTTTGATTGCCCACTTTTGGATCGATAACGCCACCTACACTAATGTACCTCCGTCCATTGACTCGATTAATTTCAGTGAATGTTCTTGAATCTTCAACATCAGCCGCTTGTTCCAACGGTATTTCTACGCCCACTGGAGAACGAATAATAAGTTCCTGTAAACTAGTTAAAGTGTTTCTTTCATTGTTCGGTAAACGTACCCAAACTTTGACGAGTTCACTGTCTCTTAAAAAACGTATGGCTTCAGTGCCAAAGAATGCAGATTTAAGTTGTTGACCAAAAATTTGTTCCGTAATGCCCAGAGATTTAGCTTCTTCTGTGAGGGTATATTTAAATTGCTTTTTACCTTGCGTTAGTCCATCTGTTACATCGAATAAACCTTCAAATGTCATTAAAATATTAGACAATTCTTTTGCTGCATGCTCCAATGCACTAATAGAAGAATGTCTCATATCAATAGAAATACCTACGTTGTCACTAAATCCAACTAAATAATCAAATTGCAATGATTTGGCTTGAGGAATGTTACCCACTTTTTCGCGCCATAACTTGACAAAATCATCTTGACTAAATTCTCGTAAATGTTCACTGACTAAGTTAAAAGTAATTTTTGAATACGTTGCAGAGTATATACCTGACGATATATCGCGACTGCTAATGTCTGCTAATGACCCTAGTTCAGTAAGTGCTGCTATTCCTGATTGCTCAATATATTTTGACAATCTTTTGGTTTCAATTGGCGACGCATCGATCGGTAAAATGAGTCTTGCACTGACTTTATCTGAAGGAATTTGAGGATACCATCTAAAATCAATTCTACTTGATTCAAACCAAGCGATGATAATGAATAAAAGGCCAGTAAAAACTAACACTGTGTTATAGCGATGAGCCATAGTAAACGACAGTATTTTCAGAAAAGTTTTATCTCTAAATTTGTCCAATGATTTTGCGATTACCTGACGTAACAATCCACTTTTTCTAAGAAAATCAAGTAAGTTTCGGTTATGATCAAAACCTTTATTAACGTGGAGATGGGCAGGTAAAATAAATAAGGCTTCAATTAATGAAATGGTAAATACCACAATTGCCACTATAGGTAATGATCTCATATATTGTCCCATATCTCCTCCCATCATTAATAAGGGAATAAAGGCGATGATATTTGTAATAACCGCCACCATTACAGGTAAGACCATTTCGTTAACTCCATCAATAACAGCCTGACCAGTTAATATACCTTGTTGTTGTTTAGCATGAATACTTTCACCTACTATAATGGCATCATCGACAACAATTCCTAGCGTCATAATGAAAGCAAACATTGAAATCATATTTATTGAGACATCAAAATAACTTAGTAGTGTAAAAGAACTAATAAAAACTACAGGAATGGAAACACCTACCCAAAATGCGAGCCTTGGGTTAAGAAATACACCTAAGACTAAAACAACGAATAATAAACCATACATGCCGTTACTAATGAGCATTCCCATCCGTTCTTTAAATTTATCAGTACGTTTATAAGGAAACTCCAATGTGATGTTTTGTGGCAACTCTTCATTCAATTTATTTATTGTCGAATATACTTCATCAACAACCGTTAAAGTTCTAGCTTCCTTGGCTTGATAAACATAAATAATCATGCCTTTTTTACCGTTGTAACTGAAGTAACTATCATTTTTCTTAAAGCCATCACTAACTGTAGCGATATCACCCAAAGTAATAATTGAACCATCACTTTCATGTTTAAGCGCGATATTTTGATAATCGATTGCTGTTTCTTTGCGACCTTCGGTTCTTAAAATGTAGTTGCCCGTCAAGGTTTTGATATCTCCACTTGGAATATCTTTTGCAGCAGCACTAACTTGTTTAGCTATTTCAGGGATAGTTAATTCAAGTGCCCTAAGCGTTTTATAGGGTATTTCTATATTAATTTCTGGTTCTTTTTTTATCCGTGGAGTAACTTGAATAATTCCCTCAATAGTTAGGAGTTTATTCTTGATTCTATTAACCAATTTAAAAAGTGCTTGCTCTTCTATGTCACCATTAATAGCGATGGTTGTTAACCATCTGGCGTCGTCATCTAATCGAACTATTGGTCGTTCTGCATCACTTGGAAAAGATGAAATTCCATCAATAGCGTTTTTAACATTTTGCAGAATTCTTCCTAAGTCTTCGCCATCTAGAATATCTGCTCGAATTGATGCATTGCCTTCAGATGCCGTAGATGACACCTTCGAAAGCCCTTCAATAGATTCAAGACGGGACTCAATAGCCAGAACTATATTTTTTTCTATTTCTTCAGGGCTGGCACCAGGATACTGCATATCGATAAGCACGGTTGCATAGGTATAGTTTGGCTGTATTTCCTGACGAATATTACTTAGCGAATATAGGCCACTGATGACCAAAAATGCCATAAGTAAATTGGCAGCTACACGGTTGTTTGCCATCCAGTTAACCGGGTTCATTGACGTTTTATACATTGATTTATTCAAAACGAATCCTCACTAGAATTTGAGATAAACTGAAGTTTATTGATGGTCATTTGAGAACCTTGTTAACTTGAAGTTGTTTAATGGCATTTACTTTTGTGCCAGTACTAATACCAAACACTTGGCTGGTAACAATCTTGTCATTGGCTTCTAATTCGATATCTACAAAGACTTCTTCCTGAGACTGCCATTTTAATACTGCACTTCTAGAACGTAGGTGTTGGCTATTATCAACAACAAAAACTTGTTTATTGTTTACCAGTGCTTCCCTAGGTATTGCATAGACATTGTTAATTTTCCCTGCCGTTATCGATGCTGAAATATGAGCACCAATTAATAGTGAGCTATTAATCTTTACATCGAGTTTTTGATTAATACTTTTAACCTCAACAATAGCACCACTCATCTTTGTCGAATTAACCAGATCTGCTCGTAAACTGATGACCTCCCCTAGATATTCTTTTTTGTTTAGCGAAAAACTAACTATTGAACCTTCATTTTCACCACTTTTAACTGTTAGTCGGTCAATGTTTTTTGCCGAAAATTTTAGTTCAAGCCAGCGTTCATTTGCTTTAGTCAGTACTGCAACTGTTTTTTGTTGAGTTATTAATTCTCCAGTTGTGCTAGTTACTGACAATACCCTTGCATCATACGGCAAGATCAAGTTAGTACGCTGTAGGGAGTTTCGAGCTTTCTCAACAGCACTTTTTGCTAACTGAACTTGTGCTTTGGCCTGTTTAAGTTGAGGTAATCTTAGCGCTAGGGCTTTATTTTCGCCGTCATCAACAAATATCCTGTCATTTAAAGAAAACTCTCGTTTCGCCAGGCGTTGCTGCCCTTGCTCTAACGTTAGTGAAGCTTTAGCGAGTGATAATTTTGCCTGTGCTTCATTTAACAAAATTTTAAAATCTGTCTGTTCAATTTGCACAATAGAATCCCCCGCAGGAATAAAACCACCTGGAATAAAGTTTTGATGTATTTTAACAATAACGCCAGATACTTGCGGAATTAGCGAAATAGCCTTGTTCGGTGCAGTTATCATCCCTTGTGCAGAAATGGTAATGTTATGATTTTTTGGACTTCGAGTGATAACTTCAACACTTGGTGTTATCGTTATAGCTGGCTTTCTTTTACTTTGTGGGGGTGACGCAAATAGTGCGTAACAAATCATTGAAAAAGACGTAATAATTACGAAAGGTGTTAATATCCTCAAATTTAAATATTTATCTAACATATCGCTCTTCATAGGGTTATTGATGAATTAAGGGTTTGGACCTGGATAAACTATAGAGGAGGCAAAACGTTGATGTGTCCCAGTTTCATGCGGTATTGTCATCAAATGTAATCAAGAGTGTTGATTGCGACAAAGCGTTACAATAAAAGTAAATAAAATAGCGACATTATAATAAAGCACTCATATATTACGTTATTACTGATGGGACATAATTAAATGACTACGTTGAATAAGCATATTTTAATCGTTGACGATGAACGTGAAATTACCGCACCTTTAGCGACATATCTCACTAAGCATGGTTATAAAACAAGCATTGCTCATAATGGTATAGATACGGATAAAATTCTCTGCCGTGAAAATATTGACTTAATTGTTCTTGATATCATGATGCCCGGTGAAGACGGTCTGAGTATTTGCAGAAGACTACAAGATAAAAAACAAATTCCCATTATTCTTCTTACAGCGTTAACCGATGAAACCGATAAAATCATCGGCTTGGAAGTGGGTGCAGATGATTATCTTAGTAAACCCTTTAACCCCAGAGAATTAGTTGCTCGCATAAAATCTGTTTTAAGACGAAGTGAAATGATGCCTTATCATAAAAAGTTAACTACAGGCGTGGTGAAATTTGAAGGATGGCGAATTAATTTATCTTTTAAAGAAATCATAGATGATAATGATGTCGTTACGCTCCTTAGTTCAGGAGAACACAAGTTATTAGTCTCCTTAATTCAGTATGCGGGAATTACCCTCAATAGAAATCAATTAATGGATATGACAAAAGGTGAAGAAGCAAAGATATTCGATCGGAGTATTGATAATCATATCAGTCGGTTAAGACAAAAAATTGAGAAAGACCCTAAAAACCCGCAAATTATTACTACCCACAGAGGTGGCGGTTATGTGTTTGCTGCCCAATTGGTATTTTTATCTTGAACATTTTCACCAGAGTTAGGCCAAAAAATTTAGCCCAGCAATTGATGTTGTTAATGACTTTTTCTTTGTTTTTGTTACTACTTACTTTTTTTGTTGTCGATATTGCTCAACAGAAAAACTTGCCTGATACTGCCACTGATAATACGCAATTGTCTAAATTACGAGCGATACTTCCTATTGTTGAAATTTTAGACGAATCACAACAACGCCAGTTCCAAAACAGATATTCAAGTTGTCATGAAGGTTACCTTATAACTAACAGCCCTATACAATCGACAAAAACATACAATGATGCAAACAAAATAACGCACTATATCAGCCAGTATTTATCCATAAAAATTAACGAGGTAAAAGTTAACTTAGCGACTTTTGAACAGAGTGATTTTGCTTACCATAAATGTGGCAAATCGATAACATTTCCCATTGAAGGCATGGTCATTAGTCTATTACTAAAAAATGGTAAGTGGCTTAACGCAGAAGTTCATGAACATGAATGGCACTTAACGGAATTACATAATTGGTTCTTTTGGCTAATATTGGCGTTTGTCATTATTTCAGCGGTCAGTATCAAATTGATCAGTTATTTAACTAAACCCTTAGCTGAATTGAATAATGCGGCACAAATATTTGCCAAAGGCTTAGAGTTTTCAGAAGTAAAAGAATCTGGCTCCCCAGACCTCAGGCAATTGATAAAATCTTTTAATATAATGCAAAAAGATGTACTTAAAGCACTAAAAAACAGAACAACAACTATAGCGGCCATCAGTCATGATATTCGCACACCTTTAACGTCTTTGAGGTTAAAGGCGGAGTTATTAGATGATAAAGTAACAAGGTCTAGTTTCGTTGAAAGCATCAATAAAATTGAAAGAATAACTGCTTCTGCGCTAGATTTCCTCAAAGGGGATAATAAAGAAGAAACTAAAAAGCTAATTAATTTTGCTGCAATGCTCAAGAATGAATGTTTAGACTTTTCAGAAATTGGCCACCAAGTTTCCTATATTGGAACTGTTGATATAAACGTAAACTGCAGACCAGTTGCACTTTCCCGTGCTATAAGGAATTTAATTGAAAATGCCATTAAATATGGAGGTAATTGCCAAGTCAATTTAACCCTCTCCGAGAAGCATATTGTTATCAAAGTGAGTGATTCAGGTGCTGGCATCCATGAAGATGATCTAGTTAAAGCACTTGAGCCTTTTCACCGCTTGTCAAAAGCAAGGGAGAGTTCACAAGGTGGATTTGGATTAGGCCTTGCCATAGTAAAAACGATTGTTGAAGGCCATAGTGGAGAATTCTGGCTTGAAAATCTCAATCCTCATGGCCTGATAGCCATTATACGTTTACCTTATTAAGTTGCCTTTTAAAGCATGCCTGTAAAAAAGAGGTTTGAACTCTAGAATTAGGATTAGCGCTACAAACCTTCTTTTGACAAACCTTTAATAGCAAAAAGTCCGTTAACCTTTCGATTAACGGACTTTTCTTAATATGGCGGTGAGATAGAGATTTGAACTCTAGAATTAGGGTTAGCGCTACAAACCTTCTTTTGACAAACCTTTAATAGCAAAAAGTCCGTTAACCTTTCGATTAACGGACTTTTCTTAATATGGCGGTGAGATAGAGATTTGAACTCTAGAATTAGGG
>Ga0105355_10000593_pt1 | contig 33208 bp, 29 predicted proteins | sample GOMGulsemesocosm_2_FD_83508 | JGI IMG/M metagenome (GOLD analysis project Ga0105355, IMG submission 83508) | Methane-oxidizing microbial communities from mesocosms in the Gulf of Mexico - GOM9C Gulf of Mexico | ecosystem: Environmental > Aquatic > Marine > Cold seeps | place: Gulf of Mexico...
CCCGTACAGGGTCAGTCGTTCAAAAGCCATTACCTGGCCGCCACGTTGGTACCAGTGCGGCTCACTGTAGCTGCGATTAAACAGGCTGTCATTAATACCCAGCAACCACTCCGGCTCGATGGCGGCGCAGTTGCGGGCGTATACCTGAGAGGTCTCGGCAATCTCGGCGGAGACAATCCACTTGGGACCGCCACCCTTGCCACCAGCCTTGGCCAGGGCTGAGCCCGGAAAAATACGTAACTTGCGATTACGTGCGCCCATATACAGCCGATCCTCATCCAAGGTCGCCACGTGACTCAACAGCCCTGCCAGCAGTGCCCGATGGATGGACTGGAAGTTAATCGGCAGTCGCCCCAGTTCGGCCCGCTGCTGATTGTATTTGCTGACTGGCTGGGCCGATTTATCAGTTTGAGATTTGGCTGGAGGGCCGCCCGGCTTGCTTGCCGCACGGTGCGGTGATTGCTGGCGCCGGTTGCGATCGTCGCCACGGCCGCGCTGTCCAGCCCCACGTTGCGCCATTGCTTTGCCACCGGCTTCCTGAAAACCGAGTTCTCTACAAGTTAGCAGTAATTGCCGGTGTACCTCCCGCCACTCCCGCATGCGCATCACCGACAGAAACTCGCGTTTACACAATTTGCGCAGGGCACCTTGGCTCAGAGCCTGGCGTTGATCCTCGTAATAGTCCCACAAATTGACCAGACTGATAAAGTCTGAACTCTTATCCCAAAAGCGCCGGTGCTGCTCGTCGGCGGCCTGTTGTTTTTCCACCGGGCGCTCTCGCGGATCCTGAATACTCAGGGCGCTGACGATAATTAGTAGCTCTCGCAGACAGCCCTGACTATCGCTGGCAATTAACATCCGAGCCAATCGCGGGTCGACAGGAAAGCGGGATAAACTCTTACCCACCACCGTCAACTGGCGCCGATCATCCACCGCCCCCAACTCTTCCAGCAATTTAAACCCGTCGCTAATCATGCGTTGATCTGGCGGATCGACAAATGGGAAAGCATCGACCTGACCAATACCCATACCCAGCATTTGCAGGATAACCGAGGCCAGGTTGGTGCGTTTTATTTCCGGGTCGGTAAACTCAGAACGGCTGTCAAAGTCCGACTGTTCGTACAAGCGAATACACACACCCTCGGCGACCCGTCCGCAGCGGCCTTTACGCTGATTAGCACTGGCCTGGGAAATAGCTTCAATTGGCAGGCGCTGAATCTTAGTGCGATAGCTGTAGCGACTGATACGGGCAAATCCCGGGTCTATCACATAGCGAATACCCGCCACCGTCAGTGAGGTCTCGGCGACATTGGTGGCCAGCACGATACGCCGCCCAGCACCGCGCTTAGGGCTGAACACTTTGTTTTGCTCCACTGCACTCAAGCGTGCGTACAGTGGCAATACCTCACACTGGGGCCAGTCGCTCTTGCGCAGGTGACGAGCAACGTCGCGTATCTCTGCCTCGCCGCTGAGAAAGACCAGGATATCACCACTGGGCCGACCTCCGGTCGCCGGTGCGGCACCCTCGGTGCGAATTACCTCGTCGATGGCAGCCTCGATGCCGGCGGCCAAGTCCCCCTCCTCACTCAGTAAATCCAAGGGCCGATAGTGGGTTTCCACCTCAAAGGTACGGCCGCTCACCTCGATAATAGGGGCATCATCAAAGTGACGGGAAAAACTGTCTAGATCAATGGTTGCCGAAGTAATGATCAATTTCAAATCAGGTCGCTTGGGCAATAACTGCTTCATATAGCCCAACAGGAAATCGATATTCAGACTGCGCTCATGGGCCTCGTCGATAATGATGGTATCGTAGCGGTAGAGGTAGCGGTCCTGTTGAATCTCCGCCAGCAGAATACCGTCAGTCATCAATTTGATATGGGAGCTGTCCGACACCTGGTCGGTAAAACGCACCTGGTAGCCGACACCGGCACCCAGAGGCGTCTCCAGCTCGTCGGCTATGCGCTGGGCCACAGTGCGCGCCGCCAGCCGCCGGGGCTGAGTATGTCCGATCAAACCAGTGATGCCACGCCCCAACTCTAGGCATATTTTAGGCAGCTGCGTGGTCTTGCCCGAACCGGTCTCCCCAGCAATAACCACCACTTGGTGCTCGGCAATGGTTTTGCTGATCAATTCCCGCTTAGCGGCAATAGGCAGATCGGGATAAATGACTTTGGGCACGCTGAGACGGCGTTTCTCAACCATCTGCAAGGACTTGTCTACACGGGCAATAAGTTCGCCGTGCAACCTCTCGAGCGGCTTACTCGCGGCTTTTTTCGAATGCAGTTGCCGCAGCTTTTGCCGCAGCGCATGGCGGTCCAGCAACATGCACTGATCGATCTGCTGGGCCAGTTGTCTAAGGCCGGGCACTGTTGACGGTTGCTTTGATTGTTGGCTCACGATACTAAATTTCACCTGACACATTGAGTAGACCCTGGCGCGGCGGCCAGTGCCCGGCAATCTTACTTAGCGGAAAACACAATGAACAGTACTGCGAAGAATCGAAGTACAGTGTTACTGCACACAATTATACAATGTAATCGCTAATTAAGCGCAACTTCTTACCAGCTTCAAGACTTACCGACACGTGATTACCCGCATTTCGGCATTGCCGGCCTAGGTGTTAGCACGCCGCGGCGAGGTGCGCCCCAAATCAACCGATTTTCCCTGCAGTTGAGAAAAGTTGCGCCTAAGAAGGTATAATCACGACACTCGGTCTGGTCCGCCTGTACGGCCAACGACCGCAACCTATAAACCAGCCAGAGGTATGCAGTGAGTACTATTGAAAACATCACTTACGACGAACTGACCATCGGCCAAAGCGCCACCTATAGCAAAACCTTGACCGAAGATGACCTGGTGTTGTTTGCCGCCGTTTCTGGTGACGTCAATCCAGTACACCTAGACGCGGAATTTGCCGCCACCTCTATATTTAAAGAACGTATTGGCCACGGCGCCTGGACCGGATCGGTAATTTCCGCGGCAATAGCACTCAATTTGCCCGGACCAGGGACTATTTATTTAGGTCAAACTCTGTCCTTTCGCTCACCGGTAAAGGTAGGGGATACGGTAACAGTGCATTTAACAGTTACTGAAAAAGACGATCGCAAGAAGTTTGTCACCATGGATTGCAAGGCAATTAACCAACTGGGAAAAACCGTTGCCACCGGTGTCGCCCAGGTCATAGCACCCAGTGAAAAGCTGACCATAGCAAAGCCGGTTTTACCGACTATCACTATTGGTGAATAATCGCTGCTAATATTGGCTGAGAGTGTACACTCAAGGTGCCTCGCTCCAGCCAATACAAATCAGTCTTGAGAAACTATGCGCAATTGTGCTCACATACCATTTCTGCTCTTATTCAGCAGCCTTTTTTTTGCTGGTTATAGCGTCGCTGAACCGCAAACTCAGGACCCGCCGAGCAGCCTATCGAGCCCTGCCCTCCCAGTACAGAACGAGGCGCATTTACAGCAACAATTAGAGCAAAAAATACAGCAACTACAACAAAAACGACAGCAATACGAACAACAACTAGCAACATTAGACCAGCGCATCGGCGACGATATGAGCCGCCTGGATCAAGCGCAAAAAGCGCTAGAACATGCCACCGCTCGCTACGTTACCGATGCGTCTGAGACCAGTCAGGCGAAGATTAAAAATGCCCGCTTTAAGATTGTCCTAGCCAAGCGCCAAGTCAAGAACAATAGCGAGCAGCAAATACAATTGACGCAACAGCTAAGCACGTTGAGCGCCCGGCTACACGGGCTAGAGCAGCAACAGGTAATACTAGCGAATGACCGAAGTGCCGCAACAGCCACGGCAACTGACACGACTAGCACTGCCATCACTACCGGTTATGCTAGTGTGCCGGTGCAGCAGTCCAGTCTGGGGCACGATATAAAGGAAAGACTCAGCGCCGCCGAGATCGCAGCGGAAATCACTCGACTCAACAACCTACTTCAGCAGAACAAGAGCACGCCCCAAAGAACGGCTGCGCAGCTCGGCGTTGATCATCCCACTACCGTTGATATGATGGCATCTGAACTTATCGGCGACGGCAGCAATAGCGACACAGCGACAAAACCAATTGCAAGCGCACCGAAAGCCCAACAAACCCGCTCTGCTAGACTTCGACTGCTCAATACCAGAACCGAGGTAGAGCGCAGTGTGAGAGAATTACAGGATTTGTTGTCGGCCAAAAAGGGCCGCCCAACCACATTCAATAAGATGATTATCGTTAAACATTCCACTACTGCGGAAGACCTAATTAAATCAATCAGCTATACCTTGCGATCCCTGGGCCAGGATCGCTACCGAGCGCAAATTCGTCTGCAACCGGGGCAAAATCAACTGGTTGTCGGTTTTAATCGCTGGCGTCTGAGCGCCTCCGATGTAGCCCCGAGCGCCGGTAACAGTAGCACGGGTTACATCGTCGTCATGAACAACAGTGACCCCGAATTACCCGAATTATTACTATACCGCTCTAACCTGCAATAACCGCCGTCGAGTATAGCTATGCACGCTCCCCAATCGCCCTATTATTTGGCACCCGCCACACTGGAATGGCAGCCCGACGATACCCCGCTGGCCTCAGATTTCAACGATGTCTATTTTCAAAAGAACACCGGACTACAGGAATCGGAGTTTGTTTTTTTGCAACACAATCAGCTGCAACAGCGCTTCGAAGCATTGACAAATAATCCTCGAGCTAGCTTTTGTATTGCCGAGACTGGCTTTGGCACCGGTCTGAACTTTCTCGCCAGCTATAAGCTATGGCTACAATTCGCGCCCAAAGACTGCCATTTGCATTTTATCAGCACCGAAAAGCACCCTTTGGCAGCAGCCGACCTGCGCCGCGCTCTGGCTCGTTGGCCGCAACTGCAACCGCTGCGCGATGAATTACTAGATAATTACCCGGTACTGCTACCCGGCCATCACTGCATCAACTTTGCAGATAACACCGTGCACCTGCACTTACTGCTGGGGGATGCTATCGAGGGCCTACAGGGACTTCGCGCCAGTGACCAGCAGGTATTTAATGGCGATAACAACATTTGCGTCGACGCCTGGTTTTTAGACGGTTTTGCCCCGGCCAGAAATCCCTCTCTGTGGAATACCTCGCTCTATCGAACAATGGCCCAACTCAGTGGCAACGGCACTACCGTCGCCACGTTCACCGCCGTCAGCGACGTGCGCCGCGGCTTAATCGCCCAGGGGTTTACGGTCAAAAATGTACCAGGTTTTAATAAGCGCAATATGCTCTGCGGGCACTTTGACAGCAGCACCGCTACTGCGCCCGCTGACACGCCGCGGAAAAAAGGACCCAAGGCACTGTGGTATGTACCCGCAGCGACCCCGGCTACCGGCGAACACAGCGCTGTTGTTATCGGCGGCGGACTGGCAGGTACCAGCACCGCCTACGCGCTGGCCAATCGCGGCTGGAAAGTACGTATTATCGAGCGCTGCCCCGAGTTAGCCCAGGGTGCCTCGGGCAATTCTCAGGGCATGCTTTATACCAAGTTATCGGTAGACCCTGGATTGCTCAACCATTTCAATCTCAACAGCTACCTGTATGCGCTGCGCTACTATCAAAACCTACAACAGCGCGAGCTATTGGACTCCCAGGCCTTAGACTTTTGCGGTATGTTACAACTGGCCAATAACAGCAAGCAAAAAAAAATATTGAAACAGTTACAGTGCGAATTTTCCCAACAACCTGAACTGGTACAATTTTTAGATGCGGCCCAGGCATCATTAATTAGCGGCATATCGATCAAGCACCCCGGCTGGTATTTCCCCGGCTCGGGCTGGCTGGCACCTCAAGCACTGTGCCAGTTGTGGAGCCAGCACCCCAACATTACCGTGAGTTATAACACCGAGGCATTGTCGTTGCAGCGCGGCCAGCAGTGGCACGTGCAAGCGACCCAACAGCGCACTATCGCCTGTGCCGCGACAGTGGTGATCGCCAACAGCTTCGACGCCGCCACCATCGAACAGTGCCAGCACCTGCCCCTTAAAACAATAAGAGGCCAAGTCACTACGCTGGTAACAAACCCCGATTTGAACCCACTAAAAACCGTGCTGTGCCACGACGGCTATATTACCCCCGCAGTGCAAGGCGTACATAACATAGGTGCCACCTTCAATCCCGGCGTGCTCGATCTCCAGCTTAATAGCGCTGACCAAAATGATAATATTGAGCGACTGCTGGCGAGTATTCCCAGTCTCGATAGCAGCGCTGTTGCACTGCGTCAGAGCCCGCTGCAAGGTCGCGCCGGACAGCGCTGCATGACCCCTGATTATCTACCTATGGTCGGCCCAGTCCCCGATCGCAAAGCCTTTATCCACGACTATGGGGCGCTGAGAAAAGACGCACATACCGCTATCAATACCCCGGGGCAATATTTTCCCGGGCTTTATATCAATGTCGCCCACGGCTCCCGGGGGCTGACCTCAACCCCTTTGTGTAGCGAATTACTAGCTGCCCAAATCAACCGGCACCCACCGCCGCTGAGCAGCGAAATGGCCAAAGGCCTGAACCCGGCGCGATTTATTATCCGCGACCTAGTTAGGAATAAGCTATAAGCAAGTGCAGATAGTGGATCACTTATCAAGTCCAATGCCAGTCCCCAACACCAGTATCTGAGCCCGAACTTAGCTGACACTAGCTGCCTAGAGCATTGCCCAATTCCGTGCTAGAGTAGCTTTTTTAAAATCTATAGCCCTTTTTTAAACTCAACGGAGAGTGCAATGCCGATTTCAATTACTAAAGATTCTATCGACCTGGGAATAGTCACTAAAGATGCCGAGGCCCTGCTGGCCTTCTATCGCGACACACTTGGACTCAGTGTAAAGGGAGAGATGGACATGCCTGGTGGCGGCCATATGACTCAGCTCGCCTGTGGCACAACCACATTGAAAATCGTTACCAACGGCCGCGAGCCCAAAGCTGAGGCTGCGCCGGGCGGCATTGGCGGTGCCACTGGCTACCGTTATTTCACTATTTCCGTCGACAATCTCAAACAGGCCACCGAGGAGTGTGCGGCAGCAGGCTACAAAGTAGCGGTACCACCAACCGATATCCGTCCCGGTGTCACAATCTCGATGATTGCCGACCCCGATGGCAACTGGGTAGAACTGTTGCAAATAGGCGGCTAAGCTATTCTGGCGACGTAAGCGCTACAAGGTAGCGCTCTAACTAGATTGCTGTGGCGCAAATAAAACGACAACAAAACTATAAAAACGAATAAGAGAATTTGTTATGTATAAGAAACTACTTTCATTGCTATCTGTTGCACTATTGGTACTGGCTTCCCCTCTGTCTCAGGCCGCTCACCACGGCGGCGACCACGGTGACAGTGTCAAGGCCACCATCGCCGACCTGACTTGGATGACCGGTTCCTACGAGGTAGCATTTGGACCCATGACTCTGGAAGAAAATTGGACATCTGCGGGCAATGCATCAATCGCCGCACTCGTTAGAATGTCTGGTGGCGGCAAAACCAGCATGATCGAATTGATTGTTATCGAAGAAAAAGGCGATAGCCTAGAATTGCATATTCAGCAGTGGGACGCCGGATACAAGCCCCGGGCACATGGAGCGACGACGATGAAATTAGTCTCAATTGGTGAGCATAGCGTCGGTTTTGAAGCGGTTACCAGCGGCGGTTTAAAACGTCTAGGTTACTCTAAGAGCGGCGATAGTTTTACTATATCCCTGGTTGGCCCAGACGACAAAGCCCAGGATATTCCGTTAAAAGCACGCTAGACAATCGGTGTAAAAATTGCCTATCGCGTCGCGATAGGCTTCAAAGCATAACTAAAAAGTAGCTTGAAAATAGAACTAGACACCTTCCATCACTTCAATGTCAGCACCTTTGGCCATGCAAGGCCCCATCTTGGCACCGATAGTTTTAAAATGCTCTGAACTGGAATGGGCTTTCATCGCATCTTTGTCAGCGTACTGCTCTAATACAACATAGCTCTGGGAGTCTTCTTTACTGCGGTGTAAGTCGTAAAAGTTACAGCCCGGCTCATTAGCTCGAACCGCGGCTACCATCTCTTTGAATACCGACTCGAATTCGTCGTTTTTACCTTCTTTAATAGTTAATCGCGCGATAACACCTAGGGTCATAATAATTTCCTCCATTATTAGGCAAACAAGTAACCATTAATCATATCCCAAGCCAACAATAAAAAATACCGCGATCGACCGTTCCTGTAACAATCGCTTGAACTTAGTGCCATCGGCCACATTTGTAAATTTACCCTAGACCTGCCACTCAAACACTGATTAAAATAGCCACCGCCGCCAGCACTTGGCAGGCCATTGCAAACCCCATAGGGCCCAATTCCACCCAACAAGCCATCACTGTAAACAAGGTAGTGCTATGCCAGACCAACCCGAATTATCCTATATTGAAGCCAATGGCCAGCGCATTGCCGTCTTCGAATGGGGCCGCAACTTTCGCGGAGCTCAACCCACGCTACTGCTTATTCACGCCACTGGTTTTCACGGGCGCTGCTGGGATCAGGTGGTCTCGCTGCTAGGGGACCGCCACATTATCGCCGTCGACCAGCGCGGCCACGGCCGCAGTCGCGGTGGTGACTACGACAGTTGGAAAGAATTTGGCGAAGATCTGTTGGCGGTATTGGACCAATTACAGCTGGACGATATTGTCGCGGTGGGACACTCCATGGGCGGCTATGTGGCCGTTTCAGCCGCCGCCGCCGTGGCGCAATCACAGCCGAGCTTGTTCAGAAACCTTATTCTTATCGACCCGGTTATTGTCGACCCCGCACGCTATCAAGACGCGGCGCCAAGTGCCGAAGAAAAAGCCCAATCCATAGCTAATATGGGCCGTAGGCGCAATCAATTTGACTCGGCACAGCAAATGATTGACCGCTTTTCATCCCGTGAGCCCTACTCGTTATTCACCCCCGAGGCACTGCGCGACTACTGTAACTACGGCCTGCTACCCGCCGCCGATGGCGACGGTTTAGTACTCGCCTGCGACCCCTTTTTTGAGGCCAGTATTTATGTCACTTTATCTTCGGATCGACATATATTGGACGATGTGAGCACAGTCACTGTGCCGGTATTGGTAGTACGCGCGAAGCTGCCCGATGATCCCAGCCAGCGGCAGGGTTTTAGCTTTTCTCCTACCTGGCCCGAATTGGCCTCCCACTTTAGCAATGCTGTGGATAAACACCTGCCGGGGCACAGCCATTTTATCCCGATGGAAGACCCGGTACTGGTGGCCGAACTGATCAGGGACAATAGTTAGCGATTGCTAAATCCACGCCTTAGTCTGCGCAGTGTACTAAGGCCCGCCTTGGACAGCTCCAAGGCTAGCTTGCCACCGGCCGGTGGGCTACACTTTGACCTAATCTGGCCACCGGCTGCGAGCCTGTATTGCATGAAGAAATAACACTATGAAAAAGCCGTCACTCGATTATATTCCGGAAAAGTACCATTCTTATATTCGCGAGAAAGCGATTAGCGCTGCCCGCACCCGTATAATTGTGGCCGGTAGGACTGTGGCAGACTTCAGCCCAGAGGACCTGGAGATTGTCGTCAAGGAAGAGGAGGATCGGATCAAAAGTTCCTATCGAGATAAGGGCCTGCTGGCAGTACTGGCCCTGTTCGGACTCAGCTGGTTCTGAGTATGCTAAATAACTTGCTAAAGGTGACCGCGCTAAGCCTAATCTGGAAAAAGTACCGGGCAGGCATTGTCGCCACCGTCATTCTCATTACCTACTGCTGGCTGATTGCTATTATTCACCAAGACTATCTTTCCTATCGTGAGCTTGCCGGCAGCGGCGATAGCCTGGGTCTATCCTTTGTATTGAAATGGCTGGCCTGGCTGGCTGGCTTCACCGTATATTTTTTCTACGACAGCGACCCGGTTAATAAGACCGCTGAACCCGCGAAAAGCGCCTCCCGTATTAGCTGCAGCGATGATAAACCGCAGGGCGGCGAAACGGATCCCTTCACCGCCATTCGCAACAAGAAAAAATTGCGCTCGAAGGCCGATGTGCTCATCGATAAACACCGAAAATAACGATGAGCATCAACAATAATCGTAGCCACTAGCATGCCAACAGTACAGTGCTGCTGGGCCAGAACACAGTTATAAATCCCACCGCACTATGCCAGTAAAACCATAGCGGCCTACTAGCGCTTCGCCAAAGCTACCGGCCTTGGACAAATCGGTTAACAATAACTTGTTGGCATAGTCCGAATTGCCGGTTCTTCCGGCTTGTGCCGGTGCAAGCAATGAGGCAACGCGTTGGGCGACGGCGCTGCCGGAATCCACCCAGTGTTTAACATGGGGAAGCTGCGCTTCCAGCTCGCTGTGCACCAACGGGAAGTGGGTGCAGGCCAGCACCAACGTATCGAGCTGCTCAAACCGCGGGTGTTGCAAAAACGGAAGTAAAATATCCCGATAACACTGGCTTGGCACAGGCTTACCGGCCATCGCGCGCTCAACTACGTCAACTAAGTCGTTAGAGGCCAGCGACAGCACCTCACAATCGGGTGCATATTCTTCAATCAGCTCCGCTGTGTACTCCCGGCGAAGTGTGCCGGGAGTTGCCAATAGACCGATGACCTTACTGCCGCTGAGAGTGGCGGCGGGTTTTATTGCCGGTACCACACCCACTATAGGTATAGCCAAGCGCGCCCTCAACATTGGCAGCACCAGCGTGCTTGCCGTATTGCAGGCTATCACCACTAAATCGGCCGGGCTGCGTGCTAGGGTATTCTCAATCAGGCTAGCCACCCGCTCCAGCAGCACCCCCTCATCCAGCAGGCCGTAGGGAAAATAACGACTATCCGCCAAGTAGGTAATCGCGGCGCTCGGTAGTTGTTGGCGAATATGCTCAACAATACTCAAACCACCGACACCGGAGTCGAGCAGGAGAATATGGGGGACGGGAAAAGTATTGATGAAGGGGCCTCAAAAGCCGTAGGCGACCAGAAAAGTCGCTAAAGGCCCCTATTTTAAGCGCTTACGCCCCTATAATAAAGGGCTCACCACGGTACTACCGTGGTTTTTATGCCATAGACCTAGACTAGCGAGGGGCCATTCTAATAGCGCCATCAAGACGAATACACTCGCCGTTAAGGTATTCATTTTCAGCCATCATCACCGACAGATGGGCAATTTCCTCAGGGCGACCTAGTCGCTTGGGGTTCACCACGGTGGCTTCCAACGCCTGTTTGGCCTGATCCGGTAATTTTGCCAGCAACGGGGTCAGAATCAAACCGGGCACAATGCTATTGACCCGAATACCGACCGATGCCAAATCCCGGGCCATCGGCAGCGTCATGCCGACAATACCACCCTTGGACGAACTGTAGGCTACTTGACCGATTTGCCCCTCGTAGGCGGCAACCGATGCGGTGTGGATTATAACACCGCGAGCGCCGTACTGGTCGTAGGGCTCATTTTTCGCCATTTGCTCGGCGGCCAGACGGGCAACATTGAAAGAGCCGATCAGATTGACATTGAGCACATGCTTATAGCGATCGAGGGAGTGTGCTCCGTTTTTCCCATAGGTTTTTTCCGGGTTGCCAATACCAGCAAAATTATTACAAATATGCAGGGCTCCGTATAACTCCATCACCTTAGCAATAGCCGCAGTTACCGACTCTTCGTCGCTGACATTGACCTCGTGAAAGCTGATCTTATCGGCCCCCAACTCTGCAACTAAATTATTGCCACGCTCGGCATTTAAATCGAAGATCGCAACTCTGGCGCCCTTGTCGATATACGCTCTTGCTGTCGCTTCTCCCAGTCCTGAGGCACCGCCGGTGACCAGAGCTACTTTTCCTGCTATATCCATGTTGTTCTCTCTTAAACTGTTGTGCTGTTAAAGGTTTACGGTGAAGAAATGGCGCCGCCGTCAACAGCGGCGGGAGCGCCAATAGAGTTGAATTAAATTATATTCAACTGCCCAGTAAGTTTCTACCGATAATTAATTTCATTATCTCGCTGGTACCACCGTAGATACGCTGCACCCGGGCGTCAGCGTAGGCTTTGGCCACTGGGTATTCCCACATAAAACCGTAGCCACCGTGTAACTGTAGGCACTCGTCGATGACCTTTCCTTGTAGCTCGGTGGTTAGCAACTTGGCCTTGGCCGCGGTAACCGCATCGAGGTCACCGCGTAGGTGCAACTCCAGGCAACAATCGACAAAAACTCGCATCGCGGTGAGCTGGGCGTCGATCTCCGCTAGCTTAAACTGGGTATTTTGAAAGGTAGCTATGGGGCTGCCAAAGGCCTTGCGTTCCTGCACATATGTCACCGTCTGATTGAGTATCGACTCTGCACTAGCCATGGCACCGATGGCGATATTGAGCCGTTCTTGCGGCAACTCTTGCATCAAATAAGCAAAGCCCATGCCCTCCTGGCCCAATAAATTAGCTTTGGGTACTCGCACATTGTCAAAAAACAGCTCTGAAGTGTCCTGCGCCTTGAGCCCCAGCTTTTCCAGATTTTTACCCTTGGCAAAACCGGCGGTACCGCTCTCCACCAGGATCAAGCTGGTGCCCCGGGCACCCTTGCTGGGGTCGGTCTTGCAGACCACAATAATCAAATCAGCCAACTGGCCGTTGGTAATAAACGTTTTCGATCCATTGATAATGTAGTCGTCGCCGTCGGCAATAGCGGTAGTCTTAATACCTTGTAGATCCGAGCCGGTACCCGGTTCGGTCATCGCAATAGCGGTGATAATGTCTCCGCTCAGGCAACCCGGCATATATTTTTGGTGCTGCTCGTCGTTGCCGTGATTAACCAAATAAGGCACGGTAATATCCGAGTGCAGGCCAAAGCCGATACCACTTAGCCCCATGCCAGACATCTCTTCATCAACCACCGCATTGTAGCGAAAATCGGCCCCTAGCCCACCTAATGCCTCCGGTACAGTGGGGCATAAAAAGCCCTGTTCCCCTGCCCGCTGCCATAGCGCGCGGTCGATCTGGCCATCTTTTTCCCACTGATCGTGAAAAGGTACCGCCTCGGCTTGCAAAAATTTGCGTAGGCTCTCGCGAAACTGCTCGTGCTCGTTGTCGTATACTGTTCTAGCTATCACTGCTGTTCTCCGTCGAAAATACTGGGGCGTCTAGCGCCCGGTGGGGATATCTTTAAAGGCAAGACCCTTGTCCGCGCGAATGTCTCCGGGCAGGCCCAACACTCGCTCGGCAATGATATTGCGGAGGATTTCGTCAGTGCCCCCCTCAACCCTAGTGGCCGGAGAGCGCAGTAAAATCGCCTGCAAGCGAGCGGAGAGTGCCGCCTCAGCGGGGTCCACCATCATGCCCGACAAGTCCTGCAAGTCCAGCGCCGCCATGGCAATTTCCTGCATCATAGGCCCCGCCACCAATTTACCAATAGAGGCCTCCGGGCCCGGAGTATCACCCCGGGACAAAGCACTGGTAAGTCGGGCACTGGTGTATTTCAAGCCGTTGGCCCGGCAGTGCCAATCCGCCAGCTTTTCACGCAGCGCACGGTCTTCAATGGCGGGCCCAGTTTCAAGCTGTAGCGTACTAGCCAGCTCTAACATCTCCGGGACTCCGGTGGGCATGGAGCCACCGATGGACATGCGCTCGTTCATCAAAGTGGTCAGCGCCACCTTCCAGCCCTCGCCAACCGCGCCTAGGCGCTGGGCATCTGGAATACGCACGTCGTTAAAATAGACTTCGTTAAAACCGCTCTGACCATTGGCCTGCTTAATCGGCCGGATATCGATACCAGGGGACTTCATATCTAAGAAAAACATGGTTAGACCCTGATGTTTGGCGACATTGGCATCGGTGCGGGTTATTAGGATGCCGAAATCTGAATAGTGCGCTCCGGAGGTCCAGATTTTTTGTCCGTTGATGAGCCAATCACCGCCGTCGGGCTCGGCCTTAGTGCGCAGTCCCGCTAAATCGGAACCGCTGCCAGGCTCGGAAAATAACTGACACCAAATTTCTTCACCGGAGGCCAACTTGGGTAGATAGCGCGTTTTCTGCGCCTCGTCGGCATAGGCCATAACGGTGGGTCCACACATGCCTTCACCAATGGTAAATAGACCGCCAAGGGCAGCATAGGCACCTTCTTCTTGACCCCAAATCACCCGCTCGATTGGGCTAACAGCCTGGCCGCCATATTCCTTGGGCCATGCCAGACACGCCCAGCCCGCATCAAATTTCTTTTTACGCCAGGCTTTCGCCTCGGCATTGGCGTCGTAGTCGCCCAGGTCGAGAGTGGCAAAACTAGCTTTTTCAAGATAGGGCAACAGCTTTTTCGGCGCGTTATCGTCCAGCCAGCTGCGCACTTTAGCGCGGAAGGCTGCTTCGTCTACATTGTCATCAAAATTCATAGTCCGCCTCCTCAGGCCGCATTATTCGTTACCAACCGGCTTACCAACTTGTCTTTCCAGACCGCGGGCCCACCCAAAGTGAGCGCCAGTAAATTGGAACGACGGTAGTGTAGGTGGCAGTCGAACTCCCAGGTAAAGCCCATGCCGCCGTGTGTTTGAATATTGTTTTTAGCACAGTGCTGATAGGCCTGTGTGGCACTAACCCGGCAAGTTGCCGCTGCCAGCGGCAATTCGGCAGCACCAGTAGACAATGCCCAAGCACCGTAATAGCAATTAGAACGAGCCAATTCCAGATCTACGTACATATCAGCAAGCATATGTTTAATCGCCTGGAACGAGCCAATTTGACGGCCGAAGGCAAAGCGTTCCTGGGCATAGTTAGTCGCCATGTCCAGTGCCGCTTGGGCACCTCCAATCTGCTCAAAGGCGGTCAATACCGCCGCCCGGTCCAACAGCTCATTCAGCAACTGCCAGCCGTTGCCACCGGACCCAAGGCGCTGAGCCGGCACTGAGGTAAAACGCAGTGTGGCAAAATTGCGGCTGGGGTCTATAGTCGCGGCTGTCGTCCGGGACACGCCCTTGTGTGCCAACTGCACATGGTATAACGAGCTACCCATCTCATCGTTAGCTAACACGATGACTTGATCGGCGGTGTCACCGTCGGCAACCAGCATTTTTTGCCCTGTCAGCAAGCCGCCATCAACGCGCATAGTGACCGAGGCCGGTCGCAGTGGGCCCACTTGCTCCCAGGCAGCCAGCGTGCCCAGCTTGGCACCACTGGCGAGATCAGGTAACCACTCGGCGCGCTGCGACTCGCTGGCCGCCAGCTTAATTGCCTCGACGGCGAGAAATACCGACGAAGAAAACGGCACCGGCGCCAGTGCCCGACCTAATTCCTCCGCCACTACACACAGCTCCAGATAACCGGCACCGGCGCCGCCATAGGCGGGATCAACGGCGGTGCCAGGCAGACCCAGCGCACACAATTGCGACCACAATGCGCTGTCGTGGGGGCTTTCACCCTCCAGCACAGTGCGTACCTCGCGACTGCTGCACTGATCATCCAGCACCTTTCTAACCATTTCTTTTAGTAGAACCTGGTCCTCTGAAAATTCAAAGTTCATAGCTCATATCCCATAACTGTTAGTAGTGCGAGTAATTACATTATTCCAAGGTCAGATCTCTAGAGTTTGATCTCTAAGAACAGGCCACCATGGTCAACCATTCGCAGATCAGTGCGGGCTTTTCCTCGCCTTTTATCTCTATCGAAATAGCCTGTTTGATCAGAAATTGGTTGGTATTCTTTTCGGTAACATCGGCGATAGTCACCACTGCACGCACTTCACTTCCTACCCTAACCGGATTGAGAAAGCGCACTTTATCGAAGCCGTAGTTAACACCCATCATAATTTCTTCGGGCACCAGCGACGACTCACCAGCCAGATGGCTTAACAGCGACAGGGTTAAGAATCCATGAGCGATGGTACCGCCAAAGGGTGTCATCTTGGCTTTCTCTTCGTCCAAGTGAATAAATTGGTGATCGACAGTGACATCGGCAAATTGATTGACGCGATCTTGATCGATGGTAAACCAAGCACCTGGTTCCATTTCTTTGCCGATGTAATTGCTCATTTCTGCTTTGGGGACGACTAAAGCCATGATTATTTCCTCTATGTGTATTGATTAATTAGCTAGTGATTAATTGTTAGTGTTTTTGCAACTTACCTTTACTGGTATAAACACCTTCTATTATATGCGTTTTATGCCGGTGGATTACTTGCTTGTACTGAGCAGGTTAAATTGTATCGTGTACCGCCTTGCCGTGCTTAAAATGTATAAAGGGACCACGGTCTTCGGGACCGTGGCCATTCAATAAGCGTCGTTCAACCTCCGCCAATACCATGCGAGTAATATTGGGTAAATCAAGTTTCAGAGCATCGCTCATCGACACCCAGTGCAGCGCTAACAATTCACCGGAGCCCTCTGGGGCCTGGTGAATATCACCCTGTATAAGATCCGCCTCGGCCATAAAAAAGCGAGCGTCGAAACGTTTACTGCGATAGGGCGGAGTAATCGCCCGGGCAATTAAATGCAGGGTATCGAGGCGCGGATTAACACCGTATTGTAAAAAATCGCGCCAGTGTGGTGAGCGCGTTGTTAGTGTCGCCGTATCCGGCTCCCCCAATACCAGCCCGGTCTCTTCGTAGGTTTCGCGAATTGCCGCCAGCGCTAGGGCCCGCGCCCGACTCTCACTACAACCACTAGCTAGGCGCGCCAACACCGCCGGGTGCAAATCCATAGGTGGTTTTATTCGACTGTCGCCGGGGTCTACCTTGCCACCGGGAAATACATACTTATTAGGCATGAATTTATGACTAGCTGCCCGTTTACCCATTAGCAACGTGGGCTCACCACTGTCCCGACGCACCAAAATAAGTGTAGCTGCATCCCGGGGGCGAACGGCTCGACCGGCAGAGCGAATCTCGCTTTTTTTGATATATTTTGGATCTAAATGTTTGTTATTTACCACGGTGAATCCTCCGCTGTTATTAACAAGCCACTGCTATTTATTTACCGGCGGTGTACTTACCGTTGAGCCGTTGCATACCACCAATCCAGCGGTCATAGTCTGCGGTCTTACGGCGCATATATTCCAACACTTCTTTGTGAGGCAGCACTAAAAACTCCTCAGCCTCTATAGTTTTCAGACAGGCAATGGCAACCTCTTCGGGCTCCATCATGCCGTCAACCGCGGCGACACCGTCGGGGTCACCGGCGGTCATGGCGGTGCGAACAGCCTGGGGGCACAATACCGATACTTTGATACCCTGATCGCCGTGAGTAATCGCCAGCCACTCGGCCAGTGATACTGCAGCGTGCTTGGTCACCGCATAGGGCGCCGAGCCAATTTGCGACAATAGGCCCGCCGCCGAGGCCGTATTGAGCAGGTAACCTTCACCGCGCTCGGCCATCTTCGGCACCAGGTGCCGGGCCGCCCACACATGAGCCATAACATTAATTTCCCAGATACGCTGCCAGCCGTCGTTGTCCACTTCGGCGCCACCGCTAATGCAAATACCGGCATTAGAACAGAACAGGTCAATAGGCCCGTGGTCACGCTCCACCGATTCGATCAAGTTTTCAATTTCACTCTCTACTGCGACATTGACCTGGTAACCCACACCCTGTACTTCCTTGGCGACGGTTTGCACCCCGTCTCCGTCCAGGTCAGCACAGACAATCAGCTTGGCCCCAGCACCGTGAAAGCACTGTGCCATGGCCCGGCCGATACCACCGGCGGCACCGGTAATGACAATAATACGATTTTTCAAATCCACAACTGTAGCTCCACTTATTTTCGCGCAAAGCCCATGATAATAAACCCTAGAGGGTTTTCGGTCTAGCACCGTGGTGCCCGAGCGCACTATGGGTGGCCACAGCCAGTAAAAAACTATGCACCGACCCAGGCAGATGAGGTATTATTTTGCGCTAAATGCAAACCCGGGCAACAAGCCGGCAGCCTTGATATAACCGCGGGCCTATCAGCGGCTATCCACTAATACGATAAAAAGGACACTAGGATGACAGCGCAATCAATCGACACCGGCACCAGCCACTTACTGGCTAATTTGGACAACGGTATTTTAACCCTAACCCTCAATCGCCCTGAGGCCCGCAACGCCATGTCGGCACAGATGATGCCGGCCCTAAAAGAGCAGCTGGCTAGCGCTGAACTGAATCCCGCCGTGCGCTGTATTGTACTCACCGGAGCCGGCAAGGGCTTTTGCGCCGGTGGCGATGTTAAAGGCATGGCTGCCTCCGGTGATGGCACCGTGGGAGATAACTCCATTGACGGCGCCATCCACAAGCAGCGCGTCATGCAGCGCGCCACTGCTGGCATGCTGTACTCGATGCCCAAACCCACTATTGCGGCCCTGCCCGGCGCCGCCGCTGGGGCCGGGCTGTCGTTGGCACTGGCCTGCGACCTACGCATCATGGCCAGCAACGCCATAATGACCACAGCCTTTGCCCGGGTCGGTTTTTCCGGCGACTATGGCGGCACTTTTTTTGTCAGTCAGTTAGTGGGTGCGGCGAAGGCCCGGGAGTTGTTTTTGCTGTCGGACCGCGTCAATGCCGAAGAAGCGCTGCGACTTGGCCTCACCAACTGGGTCTGCGAGGGGGAGCTGCTGCAAGAAAAAACAGTCGAGATTGCCGCCCGTCTGGCCGCTGGCCCCACCGTCGCCTATCGCTACATGAAAGAGAATCTCAACCGGGCACTGTCCTCAGGCGATCTGAACGACTGCCTAGACCTAGAGGCCACTCACCATATTCACTGCGGTCAGACCGAAGATCACCGGGCGGCAGTTAAAGCCTTTGTCGAGAAAAAAGAACCTGTCTTTAAAGGTTGCTAAGCCGATCCCTATTCGCCCTAAATTGATGAGAACAGCTATGACGTATAACGCCATTTTGTACCAGGTAGATGACAATATCTTAACCATTACTCTAAACAGGCCGGAGAAAATGAATGCCTATACCGGGGAGATGCAGCGCGAGCTGATCGACGCCTTGGACCGAGCCGATGCCGACGACGATGTACGCGCCATCATTGTCACCGGCTCTGGCGATCGCGCCTTTTGTGCCGGCGCCGATTTGTCCGCCGGTGCCGACACCTTCAACTACGAAAAACTTGCCGATAGTTCCGACAAGCCAAAACGGGCGGGCATTGATGATGTCATTGATGACGAGGGCAATGTCGATTGGTCACACCAGGCCGTTAGAGACGGCGGCGGCCAGCTGACCCTGCGTATTTACAAGTGCCTCAAACCGGTTATTGCCGCTGTCAACGGCGCCGCGGTGGGCATAGGGGTCACCATGCAACTGGCTATGGACATTCGCATTGCCGCCGACAGCGCTCGCTTTGGTTTTGTCTTCACCCGCCGCGGAATGGTCCCCGAAGCCTGCTCGAGTTGGTTTTTACCTCGGATCGTCGGCATGCCCAAGGCTCTGGAATGGACCTTCTCCGGGCGGGTATTTGACGCCGAAGAAGCACTGCAAGGGGGCCTGGTTCGCTCACTGCACAAACCGGAGGAATTGATGGATGTGGCGCGAGGCATTGCCCGGGAGATCGCCGACAATACCGCCCCGGTATCCGTGGCGCTGTCCCGACAAATGCTGTGGCGCATGGCGGCCGCCGACGACCCCATGGAAGCCCACCGCATCGACAGCCGTGGTATATTCTCCCGCGGCCGCTCTGGTGACTCCGCCGAGGGGGTCAGCTCTTTTCTGGAAAAACGCGGGGCTAATTTCCCCGACAAAGTGTCTGAAGATATGCCGCAATACTTTCCTTGGTGGGACGAGCGCGACTACAGCTAGGGGCAGAACTACGGGATATTAACTTGCTGCAAGCACGTGTTATGGCGACTGATTTATATCCCGTCGCCTCGAGCTAAACTGCAGTAAACCGTATACCCGGCGTCGGTGGTAGCTACTCATCACCGGCAAAACACTGTGTTATCAATATCCACTCAATGGCAATAGGCCGAGCACAGTCATGTTGCTATCAGCGGCACTTCGCCCCTGAGCAGCCCGCTGTACGCCTAGGTGGTCATAGACTTTCTGACAGTGGCCCCAGGCCTCTAGTATTCTTGCAATAATCGGGCAGCGAGAGCCTTATCCGGCACGCTCTACATAAGCCCTTTTTTTGAGATCAGCGGCGGTAAATCAGCCTGTCCGATTGGGCGCAATTCCATGCTAGGCAGTAGACAGCGCCGGCCCCTGTAGGCCCTAAAGATAGTGCTTTTGATGCCACGCTTACCGAGACCACTATCGCGCAGCTCACCCAGGATCGCGATAAAAATTAGCCTGTGCCATTATCGACCGATTCGCTATCAAGTTTCAAAATTGCGGGGTTGTAATACGCAGCTTGTGCTGCAGTTTTTTAACGGGGTCTTCTGTTCAAAAACAGCTGCCTCGGCACTGCTCACGGCTGATACAGGGCCTGGCTCTCGGCATTAAAATCTCCGACTTCCGGGATCAACGACCTCCTGTTGTCGGCACACTGTAGTTTTTATTATCGCTTCCGGGGGTGTCCGTCGATCGTCTACCAACGGTTGCCTCTACAGTACCGCCTTGGGATAGGAACCTAATACCTTAAGCATGCGGGAAGACTCTTCCAATTCGCTCAATACCCCCGCCAGTAACTCCTGCTGCTGATGTCCCTCGCATTCAATAAAAAACACATAGGCCCAGGTGTCGGTGCGGGAAGGACGGGTGTCGATGCGAGTCAAGCTAACCCCAGCGCTATGAAAAGGCTCTAACAGTTGAAACAATGCGCCGGGTTTGTTGTTGGCCTCAACGATAATCGAGGTCTTGTCGCTGCCGCTGGCGGGAATGTTCTCCCTGCCAATAATCAAAAAACGGGTGGTATTATTGGCTAAATCTTCGATATTCTCAGCTAACTTTTGCAGCGAGTATTGCTCTGCGGCTATATCGCCCGCCACTGCGGCGACCGAGGAATCAGCCAGCGCCATCTTGGCCGCCTCGGCGTTGCTGGACACCGCAATGCGCTCGATTCCAGGCCAGTTATTGTCCAGCCAGTTGCGGGCTTGAGCCAACGCCTGCTGGTGTGCACATATCGAGGTAATGGATTGGGCATCGGCCCCCTCGTTGCCCAACAAATGCAGCTGTATACGCAGTTCGACCTCACCACATATTTTCAGCGGCGAATCCATAAAGTTGTCCAGCGTGTGACTGACCATACCTTCGGTAGAGTTTTCCACCGGCACCACGCCGTAGTGACACTGGCCGGACTCTACCTGGGCGAACACCGCGGCAATGCTCGCTTGCGGCTGGCTGATTACCGACTGACCAAAGTGCTTAATAGTAGCGGCCTGGGTAAACGTGCCCGCCGGACCAAAATAAGCCACTTCCAGCGGTTTCTCCAACGCCAAACAGGCGGACATAATTTCCCGGAAAATACGGGCGACGGTCTCTCCCGCCAACGGTCCCTCGTTGCGGTCGATAACAGCCTGCAACACCTGAGCCTCCCGTTCCGGCCGGTAAAACATGACTTTCGACAAATCTGTCTCACCGTGTTGACGTTGATAATCGGCCAGTTTGCTACTAGCAACCTGCTGTGCACAAAGCGCCCGTCGGTTCAGCAGAGCATGAACTTCCCGGTCAATTTGATCAATTTCCTGGCGCAGTGTCTCTAGGGATTTATTATCTGGCATGGTTATCTACTTAGAGAGTTAGGGCCGCTGAAGCGATAGCAGTGCTCGCGCCAGCGGCCTATAGAACAATGGTTTCAACCGTTGCGGGATTCGAAATCCTGCATAAAGGCAACCAATGTATCCACCGCCTCCTCCGGTACCGCATTGTAAATACTAGCCCGCATACCACCAATGCTGCGATGGCCCTTCAGGTTGAGCAGCCCCGACTCCTCCGCTTCGGCCAAGAAGGCCTTGTCGCGATCGGCGTTGGCCAAGGTAAAAGGTATATTCATCAGCGAGCGACTGGCGAGCTCAACCGGGTTAGCGTAGAAGTTACTATTATTAATATAGCCGTACAATTTGTCCGCTTTGCGCTTGTTAAGCGCTGCCATCGCCTCCAGGCCGCCTTGTTCTTTCAGCCAGGCAAATACCAGACCGGCCAGATAGAGTCCGTAGGTGGGCGGCGTATTGTACATGGAGTCGTTGTCAGCAGCGGTCTTGTAATCGAGCATGGTTGGGCACTGCGCGCTAGCCTGCCCCAGTAAATCCCGACGCACGATAACCATAGTCAGGCCGGCTGGGCCGATATTTTTCTGCGCACCTGCATAGATCAAACCAAATTTATTAACGTCGATTGGACGGGACAAAATAGTGGAGGACATATCTGCCACCAGTGGTACATCGACCTCCGGAGTCCACAAAAACTCCACCCCGCCGATAGTCTCATTAGGGGTATAGTGTAAGTAGGCCGCCTGCGGGTCTAACTGCCAGCTGTCAAAATCGGGAATGCTGGTGAAATTGGTGTTTTCTGAGCTGGCAACCACATTAACCTGGGCAAACTTTTTCGCCTCTTTAATCGCTTTTTTCGACCACTGACCGGTATTAACGTAATCGGCAGAGTTTTTATCGCCCAACAAATTCAGCGGTACCGCCGAAAACTGCGTGCTGGCACCACCTTGTAAAAACAAGACAGCGTAGTCATCAGATATCGACAGCAGCTCGCGAAAGTCGCGTTCCGCCTGTTCGGCGATCGCGACCACTTCACTTGAGCGATGACTCATTTCCATAACCGACAACCCGGCGCCGCGAAAATTCACCAGCTCACTCTGAGCTTGCAATAAAACCGACTCCGGCAGTGCCGCCGGTCCAGCACAAAAATTAAACTTGCGAGTCATTGAGTCAAAACCTCTATTAATTAGTAGACCTGGTAACAAAAAAATAAGCGCGACATTCACCCTGTCGCGCTCAGAAATAACGAAAACCTAGTGCTTTTGCGGGGCGTCATCAGTGTCAGTGTCAGTGTCAGATTCGGCATCGAGTACCAACGCTTCAGGCTCGGGCTCTTCGATACGCTCTACTCCTACAACGTGCTCTTCCTCTTTCAGCCGTATCACTCTAACACCTTGGGTATTTCGCCCCAGCACCGAAATTTCGTCGATACGGGTGCGCACCATGGTGCCTTGGTCAGAGATCATCATCAACTCGTCGCCGTCGAAGACCTGTACCGCGCCGACGATATCGCCGTTGCGCTCACTGGCCTGCATAAAGATCATACCCTTATTGCCGCGACCCTTAGTGGCAAACTCGTCAAACTCCGTACGCTTACCGTAACCGTTTTCCGACACAGACAACATTTTCCCGCCCTCTGCGGGCACCAATAGAGAAATCATTTTTTGTCCGTCTTCCATGCGAATACCACGAACGCCCTTGGCAGTTCTGCCCATGGCACGAACGTCCTGTTCCTTGAAACGTACCGCCTTACCACTGGAACTAAACAACATGACATCACAGTCGCCACTGGTCACAGCGGTACCTACCAATACGTCGCCGAGCTCTAATTCCAGCGCCCGCAGACCCACACTACGCTGTCGAGAAAAGTCTGTCAGCGCGGTTTTCTTCACCGTGCCATTGGCGGTGGCCATAAAGATAAAGTGACCCTGTGTATACTCACGGATCGGCAAAATGGAGGTAATGCGCTCGCCCTCATCCAGCGGCAATAAATTAACCATAGGCCTGCCACGAGCATTGCGACCCGCCAGCGGAATATGGAACACTTTTAACCAATACACTTTGCCGACATTAGAAAAGCACAAAATAGTATCGTGGGTATTGGCGATCATCAAATGCTCGACAAAGTCTTCATCTTTCACAGCAGTAGCCGATTTACCCATGCCGCCCCGGCGCTGGGCCTGGTAGTCACTGAGGGACTGAGTTTTGGCATAACCACCATGGGAGATCGTCACCACCCGGTCTTCTTCGGCGATCAAATCCTCGACGGTTAAATCTCGCAATGAATCGATAATTTCTGTGCGCCGCTCGTCGCCGTATTCACTAACTATCGCTTCTAGCTCCTCGCGAATCAAAGCCATCAGTTTGAGTGAGTCCGCCAATATGCTTATATACTCGGCAATTTCCGCCAGCTTTTCCGAGTATTCCTTTAATAATTTTTCATGCTCCAAACCGGTCAGTTTTTGCAACCGCATGTCCAAAATGGCCTGCACCTGTACCGGCGACAGATAGTAACTGCCACCGATAAAACCCATAGCATCGGGTAAATCGTCGGGGCGGCAGGCGCCCTCACCAGCGCGTTCCAGCATGGCAATAACATCACCGGGCTGCCAGCTCTTGGCAGACAATTTCTCCTTGGCTTCGGCGGTGGTATCGGAGGATTTTATCAGTTCAATCATCTCGTCGATGTTGGAGATCGCAACTGCCAGCCCCTCCAGAATATGGCCACGTTCCCGCGCCTTGCGCAACAGATATACCGTACGGCGGGTAACCACTTCTCGCCGGTGGCGAACAAAATGCTCTAATAAGTCCTTGAGATTGAGCAGCTTCGGCTGACCTTCGACCAGCGCGACAATATTAATGCCAAACACATTTTCCAGCTGGGTCTGGGCGTAGAGATTATTGAGACAGACCTCTCCCATCTCGCCGCGTTTCATCTCGATAACCACTCGCATGCCGTCTTTGTCAGACTCGTCTCGCAGCTCGGCAATGCCCTCGATCTTTTTCTCTTTAACCAATTCGGCTATTTTTTCGATGAGCCGGGCTTTATTCACCTGATAGGGCAGCTCGTGGATAAGAATGGTGTCTTTGTTATTGCTATCGTTGCTAATCACTTCAGCGCGTGCGCGAATATAAATACGGCCTTTGCCCGTTCGGTAGGCCTGTAAAATCCCAGCACGGCCATTGATGATAGCGGCGGTTGGAAAGTCGGGGCCGGGGATATAGTCCATCAGCTCTTCGATACTAATATCGGGATTGTCGATCAGGGCCAGACAGCCCGCCACCACTTCATTGATATTGTGTGGGGGAATATTGGTCGCCATGCCGACAGCAATACCTGAGGAGCCATTAACAAGCAAATTCGGCACCCGAGTAGGCATGACCGCGGGAATTTGCTCGGTGCCATCGTAATTGGGCACCCAGTCTACGGTCTCCTTGTCAAGATCGGCCAGCAGGTCGTGGGCAATCTTACGCATGCGAATTTCGGTATAACGCATCGCCGCGGCCCGGTCGCCATCAATCGAACCAAAATTACCCTGACCATCGACGAGCATGTAGCGCAGGGAAAAAGGCTGCGCCATACGGACTATGGTCTCGTAGACGGCGGAATCACCATGGGGGTGGTATTTACCTATAACGTCCCCCACTACCCGGGCAGACTTTTTATAGCCTTTGTTCCAATCATTATTGAGCTCACTCATGGCGAACAGCACGCGCCTGTGCACCGGTTTTAACCCGTCACGCACATCGGGCAGGGCCCGGCCGACAATAACGCTCATGGCGTAGTCGAGGTAAGACTGTTTGAGTTCGTCTTCGATATTAACCGGTAAAATTTCGTTGCTTAATTCACCCATAAACTACGGCATTCCTGTTATATACAGCCCGGCGCGGAGCACTAGACCGTGTTTTTTTCGTTTTTATGTGGCGTCGATGGTGTTTTTACCACCGATACTCGCGACTTAATCTGCACCCAGCGTCGTTACTAACTGGACTGTAATTTGCCGCCCTACCCCCGTCGTGCCAAACCCGTTTATTCACCGAAATAACCCGCTGACACCAGACTCGGTGATGGCGGCGGTAAAAGCCGGATTTAAGAGCGAAATCATACCATAAATCAATACCATACCGACAGCTCAGATAATTAAAAAGCGGCATAAATTAGAGCCTGTGAAGGCACGCAGTAACGAGCCTGAGCGACGGCCGCCATAATTATCGGTATACTCGCCCCTCGCCAACCGTCCAGATAAGAAATACTCAATATGAGCGCAAAAAACAACCAGCCGGATTTGCCCAATATGACACCCCAGGCCATCGACACCCTGATTTGTGCGGGTTGGATTGTACCTGTTCAACCGAGCAAGACAGTGTTAAAAGATCACGCTATCGCCATCGACAAAGGCGATATCGTCGCCATCCTCCCCCGACAACAGGCGCTGGCGCAATTCGCCCCCAAACGGCAATTCGATCTACCTGCGCATCTGCTGTGCCCAGGCCTTATCAATGCCCATGGCCATTGCGCAATGTCATTGTTTCGCGGCCTGGCCGACGACACCCCCCTGCAACAGTGGCTCAGCGAGCATATCTGGCCAGCGGAACAGCGCTGGGTCAGCGAGGACTTTGTCCGCGACGGCAGCCAACTGGCAATTGCAGAAATGCTGCGTTCAGGCACCACCACTTTCAGCGACATGTACTTCTTTCCCGATGTCGCCGCCGCAGAGGCAAGCCGTGCCGGTATGCGCGCCCAGATTGCCTTTCCGGTGTTCGACGCGCCATCCATCTGGGGCCGCGACCCCGACGACTATATTCGCAAGGGGCTAGAGGTTCGCGACAGCTACAAACATAACGACTTGATCAACGTAGTATTTGGCCCCCACGCCCCCTATACCGTTGCCGATGAACCATTACAGCGAATCGCCACCCTGGCCAACGAGCTGGACACCAGTATTCATATGCACGTGCATGAAAATGCGGAAGAAATTGCCGGAGAACAGGAAAAACACGGCAGTCGACCGCTGCGGCGACTGCACAAGCTGGGCATTCTCTCCCCCAAAACACAATTGGTCCATGTGACCACTCTAAACGAAGAAGACATGGCCCTACTCGTCGACAGCGGCGCCCATGTTATTCACTGCCCTAGCTCTAACTTGAAGCTGGCTAGCGGCCTGTGCCCGGTCGACCGCCTGCTGAGCGAGGGCGTCAATATAGCCCTGGGGACTGACAGCGCCGCCAGTAATAATAGCCTGGACCTGTTCACTGAAATGCGCACCGCCGCGCTATTAGCCAAAGTGGTGTCCGGCAATGCCGCGGCCCTGGCGGACTGGCAAGCACTGGAGGCGGCAACATTGGGCGGAGCCAGAGCGCTGGCCATAGACCATTTAGTGGGCAGCCTAGAGGCGGGCAAAAAGGCCGATATTATCGCCCTGGACTTTAGCCAGCTAGAGCAACAACCGCTACACAACCCCATCGCGCAACTGGTCTATACCCCCTGCGGTCACCGAGTCAGCCACAGCTGGGTTAATGGCCGACTGTTGATGGAAGACAGAATATTGGCAACACTCGACGAGACCACTGTACTGCGCAAAACCCGAGATTGGCAGGCGAAAATCAGTGAGCAATAGCCCCCTGGCTTTTCGCAGAGCCCCTCTGATCGAGGTACAATACCCGCAATCCATGCAACAGAGAGCACAATTATGAGTAGCAATGTCGACAGCGCAGAAATTGCCAAATTTGAAGCGCTGGCACACCGCTGGTGGGATAAACAGAGCGAGTTTAAGCCACTACACCAAATCAACCCACTGCGAGCGAATTACATCGACCTGCACTCGCCTGTGGCCGAGAGCCGACTATTAGATGTCGGCTGCGGTGGCGGTATTTTGTGCGAAGCAATGGCGCAGCGCGGGGCCCAGGTTAGTGGTATCGATATGGGGGCGGCTCCATTAGCCGTTGCCAAACTGCACCAACTCGAATCACAGCTGACCATAAACTACCGCCAATGCACAGCGGAGGCGCTGGCCGAACAGGAGGCAGGGCAATACGATATCGTCTGCTGTCTAGAAATGCTGGAGCATGTACCCGACCCCAGCTCGGTGGTGGCGGCCTGTGCTGCATTAGCCAAACCCGGCGGACATCTGTACTTCTCCACGATTAACCGCAACCCCAAGTCCTACCTATTCAGTATTATCGGCGCGGAATACCTGCTGCAACTGCTGCCAAAAGGCACCCATCACTACGACAAATTTATCAAGCCCTCGGAGCTGGCTAACTGGATTCGTCGTGCCGGCCTCGAGCTAAGAGATATTAGCGGCCTAAGCTATAACCCACTAAGCCAGCGCTATCGCTTGACCGACAAAGATGTCAGCGTCAATTATCTAATGCACGTACAAAAACCGAGCTAGACTGCCAGCATGGACCACTATACAGCGTTAAGCACAGTGCTATTTGACCTAGACGGTACCCTGCTCGATACCGCCCCAGACTTTGCCAGCGCAATTAACAGCCTGTTGCGCGATCACCAGCGCCAACCGCTGGACTATGCCGCCATCCGCCCGGTAGTGTCCAATGGCTCCGGGGCACTGGTGACACTGTGCTTCGACATCACCGAAGAGCACAGCGGCTTCGAACCGCTGCGCCGAGAATTACTGACGCTATACAGCCAATGCCTTGCGCAACACAGCCGTCCTTTTACCGGTATTACCCAACTGCTGGACTGGCTGGACCGGGAACAGCTGCGCTGGGGCATCGTCACCAACAAACCCCGACGCTACACCGACCCCTTACTCGAGCGCCTGGGACTGAGCCAGCGAAGCCACGTCACCCTGTGCCCCGACGATGTTCAACAAAATAAACCGGATCCCGAGTCGCTGCTACTGGCCTGTTCACGACTGAGCTGCAGCCCGGAGCAAACCATTTATATTGGCGACCACCGGCGCGATATCGACGCCGGTAAAAATGCCGGTATGCGCACCGTCGTCGCCAATTATGGCTATATCGCCGACGAGCAACAAACAGCAGACTGGCAGGCCGACTTCTACGTCGACTGCGCCAGCGAATTACCGGCGCTACTGCAGTCGCTGCGCTAGCCTCCACACTACCACTAGGAAGTAATAACCCATGCCCAGCGAACAGCCCGAGCAACAATCTGACAGCAGCAACAAGCTCCCCGAAAACCCCCACCACTATGTGAGCCCTGATCAGTTGCTAGCGGGAAAGACTATTCTCGTCACCGGCGCCGGGGACGGTATCGGCCGCGCTGCCGCGTTATGCTTTGCCCGCTACGGCGCCACGGTAGTACTGCTAGGAAAAACAGTTGCCAAGCTGGAGGCGGTGTACGATGACATCGAGGCAGCGGGCTATCCGCAACCCGCCATCTACCCGCTACATCTGGGCGGAGCGAGCATGGAGGATTACCGAGAACTGGCCGCAAGCCTCGAACAAACCTTCGGACAACTCGACGGCCTATTGCACAACGCGGCAATGCTCGGCGACCGCAAACCTATTGCCCAGACCAATAGCGATGAGTGGCAGCAGGTGATGCAGGTTAATGTCAATGCACAGTTTATGCTCACTCAGGCCCTACTACCGCTACTTGAACAGGCTGCCAGCGCCTCAATAATATTTACCGCCTCCAGTGTCGGGCGCCGGGGCCGCGCCTACTGGGGCCCCTATGCCGTGTCTAAATTCGCCACCGAGGGGCTGATGCAAACCCTGGCACAGGAACTGGCCAATACCAGCAACGTGCGAGTCAACTCCCTCAACCCCGGCGCCACTGATACGTCTATGCGCCGCACCGCATACCCCGGCGAAAACCCCAACCAAAATCCACAGGCCGAGGCAATAATGCCGCTCTATTTGTATCTGATGGGAGAGCACAGCATCGGCATCACTGGCCAGGCCTTAGACGCCCAACCAAAATAACTCGACGGCGACTCCCCCGCACAAACCAACCCCCAGATACCCGCCCTTAGGGCGGCAATTATCTGACATTGCCACTACGTATTGCCGCTTTTGCCGACCAAAACAACACAGCCTCACCGTTAGAATATATCAATAACCTTTAAATTCAACGAGTTACAATCAACCCCTCTGTATTGGCACGAATCTCGCTTAATGCAAACTAGATTCAGCGCATTGCCGGTTACAAACCGCAATTCGATAGATAATCAGTCTTTGTTGAGGGGCCATTAAATGCCAACGACAGTACAACAGTCCAATACCTACGCCTTTCCTACCAGGGCAAAGGACAAGAGCCGCGAACAGCATATTGACAAAAATCAATATACTGACTTGCGCCTACAGCTGACCAGCTTCTTGCAAACCAGCCTAGAACTGGAACAGGTATTAAAGCTATTTTTTGACGAGGTACAGCAACACATCTCTCTGGGCAGCCTGGAGTATAGCAATCCCCGCATCAACAATAGCGTTAACTACGGCAGGTCCGCCAAGCACAGCGTCGACTATCGTCTGGAAAATCAGCAGGGCCCCCTAGGTAAACTGCTGTTTACCCGAGCACGACGTTTTACCGAGTCGGAACTGGGATTACTGGAGATGCTGATAGGCTGCCTGATTTGCCCCATTCGCAATGCCTTAATGTACCGCGAAGCCATTCAAAACTCTCTGGAAGACCCCTTGACCGGCGCAGGTAATCGGCTGGCACTGGAAAACACCCTGGAGCGAGAAGTCGGGCTGGCACTGCGACACAAACAAGCCCTGTCGGTAGTCGTCGTTGATATCGATCACTTCAAACGCGTCAACGATGATCACGGCCACCAGGCAGGGGACAAAGTATTAAAAGATGTGGCCAGACAGTTGGCACTATGCTGTCGTGATACCGATTCAGCCTATCGAGCCTACCGCTATGGCGGCGAAGAGTTTGTATTAATTCTGAGCAATACCAGCACCCAGGGGTCGCTCATCGTCAGCGAGCGGATCCGGTCCTCGATCGAGGCACTAAACTGCCCCTACGAGGAAAAAACACTAAAGGTTACGGTGAGTGTCGGGGTGTCATCACTGCTAAATGACGACAATATGTCGAGGCTTTTTCAGCGGGCTGACAAGGCACTATACAAAGCCAAACACAAGGGCCGTAACCGTGTTGTCAGCGCCAATACTTTGGGACTTGAGCCCAGCGACCTGCTAATTTGTTAATCCACTATCAACGCTTAAAAACAGGTGGCACCGCTACGGCAAAGTCGTTGTTTTAGCACCCAGCGACCCACATTAAATTAAACCGCCCGACAGAACTGAATCAGGCGCGAGTCATTATAGGACTAAAGCCCGAAAAACGACTCAGCGCCGAGAGCGTTGAGTGTGCTTAATACCATGATTTTTACGCCGTTGGCGCTCGAGACTCTGCACCTCTTTGGGCTTGAGTGTCACCGGCTTCGGCGCCTCCATATTAACCATCCCATAGAGTTCTGCCATTTCCTTGGCTGGCATATCTTCCCACTGCCCCTGACGCAACTTAGAAGGTAAGAACACCTTGCCAAAGCGCACCCGCTTCAAACGACTCACCTGAATATCCTGGGATTCCCACAGCCGCCTAACCTCTCTATTGCGCCCCTCCATAATCGCCACATAATACCAGTGGTTAGCGCCTTCGCCGCCGCCGTCTACAATGTCGGTGAATTTAGCAACACCGTCATCGAGCAAAATACCCTCGTGCAAACGGGTGATCATGGCTTCGTCGACATGGCCAAGCACTCGGCACAGGTACTCTCTATCGATCACCGAAGAGGGGTGCATTAGCTTATTCGCCAAGTCGCCATCGGTGGTAAATAGCAACAACCCACTGGTATTAAAGTCCAGCCTGCCGACCACTATCCAGCGGCCGCTGGTCAGTTTAGGCAAGCGCTCAAACACCGTGCGCCGACCCTCTGGATCACTGCGCGAGCATATTTCACCCTCGGGCTTATTGTAAACCAATACCCGGCCGGCACCGCCCGCTTCATCAAAGCGTACCGGCTTACCATCAATGAGTATCGTGTCCCGACTGAAGGCGCGATCACCCAGTTTGGCGACACTACCGTTGACCGACACACGCCCGGCGGCAATCACTTTTTCCATTTCACGACGGGAGCCCATGCCGATCTGGGCCAGTAATTTTTGCAGTTTATCGCCTGCGGGGGAATCATTCATAGTATTACAGCTTTTTGGCTAGTCGGTATGGTGGGGCCTAGCATAACACGGATGCCCTGGGCCAGTGGTACTGGCTAGGCGCAGGAGTGTAAAGAAGGCCAAAATTTGGTACTGCTAACACCTTGCTCGGGCAGCACCTACTCGGGCAGCACCAAATCGGCATCGACAGGGCTACGGTGATCGGCGTCGCTATCGAGCAAGCCACCAACTGCCTCTATATCATCGAATGTCTCGCCGAAGGCCTGCTCATCGTCGATCTGCTCAGTGTCAGCAAGATCTGGCACAGTATCGGATGCGGCTGCTGCGTCAGAACCATCCATATCGAAGCCGGCTGCCGCCAGACTCGCCTCGACCACCTCGATCTGCTCAGTATCAACACCTTCTAAGGCCAGCTCTTGATTCATCGTATCGAGGTCGCGAATTTCCGACAGCGAAGGCAAATCGTCGAGGTTTTTCAGATTAAAATAATCGAGAAAACCTCGGGTAGTGGCGTACATCGCAGGCCGACCGGGAACATCTTTGTGACCAACCACTCGCACCCAATCGCGCTCCAACAGGGTCTTGACGATATTGGAGCTGACCGCGACTCCGCGAATTGACTCGATATCACCCCGGGTAATCGGCTGCCGATAGGCGATTAAGGCCAAGGTTTCCAGCAGTGCACGGGAATATTTTTGCGGCTTTTCGTCCCATAATCGAGACACCCAAACCGAGAGATCCTGCACCACCTGAAATCGATAGCCGCTGGAGATACTCTGCAACTCATAGCCACGCCCTCGGCAGCTGTGCTCAATATCTTCCAGCGCCGCCCGCAGCTGGTCGTTTGCAGGGCGCTCCTCCTCCTCAAACAGCTCAGACAGCTGCTGAAGTGACAGCGCCTTGCCGGAGGCCATTAGCGCACCTTCGAGGATGCGTTGTAATAAAGTCGAATCGATTGTCATGATGCTCTAGCTTTTACGTGAATGGGACCGAACGGTTCGGTCTGAACAATTTCTACCAGTGATTCTTTGATCAGTTCCATTACTGCAAGGAACGTAACCACCACACCCAGGCGCCCCTCTTCGACGGTAAACAGAGCGACAAAGGGAACAAAATGATTGCCCGACAGCCGCGCCAGTACCTGCGACATGCGCTCCCGCGTCGACAATTTTTCTTTCGCAACATGGTGACTTTCAAACATATCCGCCCGCCGCAGCACCTCGCTCAACGCAGTCAATAGCTCTTTCATTTCGACCACAGGCTCCGGCCTCGAACGGTTGAAATCAGGGGGCTCAGCCGAGGCTTGGTAAACATCCCGCCCCATTCTAGGCAGCTCATCAATCTCTTCCGCCGCTTTTTTGAAGCGCTCGTATTCCTGCAAGCGGCGAATCAGTTGCGCACGGGGGTCTTCCTCATCTCCTTCAAGATCGCTGGAGCGAGGCAGCAACATGCGCGACTTAATTTCCGCCAACATCGCCGCCATCAATAGATATTCTGCGGCCAG
>Ga0105355_10000595_pt1 | contig 33175 bp, 32 predicted proteins | sample GOMGulsemesocosm_2_FD_83508 | JGI IMG/M metagenome (GOLD analysis project Ga0105355, IMG submission 83508) | Methane-oxidizing microbial communities from mesocosms in the Gulf of Mexico - GOM9C Gulf of Mexico | ecosystem: Environmental > Aquatic > Marine > Cold seeps | place: Gulf of Mexico...
AAATTTACGGGTCGCCTTTGCAAATAGCGTCCTTGCTATTTGTCCTTCGGACCAGCTAAAGCTGTCTTAAATTTTTCCAGAAAATTTAATCTTTTGGTTACTTTTCTTTAAGAAGCACAAATTTGTCTGGAACCAATTTGAACAGCTGCAAGCTGGCCCGCAGGGTGAAATACACGGATGTATTCCATAAAGAAAAGTAACTGGTGTGCATGTGCCCATGCTCAATTAATGAGGTAAAGCCAACAAGCACATCACAAAATCCACTGAAGCTATAATTATTCGCTTAACTGACCAGTATGAACTAAGCGATAATTACCGCTTAGTTTGGCGGTATTTATCGCACTAGTGATAATTAAATAACCCGTGAAAACTGCTGTTGTCTTGCGCGATCTCGTAAATAAGTATCGAAACACATACAAATGTTCCGGATCAACAACTCTCCCTTCGGGGTGACCTTTAGGGAACGATCGTTGTATTCAACTAATTTGTCATCGATGAAGGTTTGCAGTAATTGCAGATCTTGGGCAAAGTATTGTTCAAAGTTAAGATCCCATTGCGCTTCAATCATCGAAAAATCGAGCTCAAAATGACAGATAATCTGTTTGATCACCTTGCGGCGGATAAAGTCATCTTCATTGAGGCTAACCCCTTTCCACAGCGGGCTGTCATGAGCATCGATGTCACCGTAGTATTTTTTGATGTCTTTCTGGTTTTGCGCGTAGCAGTTACCTATTTGACTAATCGCCGAGACCCCAAGGCCTAACAAGTCACATTCTTCTTGCGTAGTATATCCTTGGAAGTTGCGATGTAACTTGCCGGTATTTTGCAATATTGACAATTCGTCTTCAGGTTTAGCGAAGTGGTCCATGCCGATATATTGATAACCGGCTTCAACCAACTGGTTAATGGTATTTTCTAATATCTGCAATTTTTCACGTGGCGATGGCATGTCTTCATCTTTAAGTTTACGTTGCGCCGCAAACACACTAGGTAGATGAGCGTAATTAAAGACTGATAGACGATCCGGTGATAGTTCGATAACCCGTTCGATAGTATGAGCGAACGATTCTGTCGTTTGATGGGGTAAACCGTAGATAAGATCGATGCTGGTAGACTCAAACCCTAGGTCACGTGCGCGCTCGATCATCGCGAAGATAAATTCTTCTGACTGTTCACGATTAACCGCTATTTGCACTTGCTTGTTAAAGTCTTGCACGCCAAGGCTAATGCGATTAAAGCCAACTTCACGCAAATGATCTAGGGTATCGAGTTCAATTTCGCGTGGGTCTATTTCAATCGAAAATTCCCCTTCATCGGCAAAATTAAATTCGCTGCGCAGTAATGTCACTAAAGCTGAAATTTGCGCTTTGTTTAAAAACGTTGGTGTACCGCCGCCCCAATGCATCTGTGTAACGATTTGATGCTTAAACAGACCCGCACGCTGCTTTATTTCTTTAGCGAGGTATTCTAAGTACTGATCTGCTTTGTGCGAATGGCGGGTAATAATCTTGTTACAGCCACAGTAATAACAAAGCATATGACAAAAAGGAATGTGTATGTACAACGACAAGCGATCGCTGCTACTGCCCTCAATGGCGGTGACCAAGTCGGTTTCTGAAAATGAATCATCAAATTCCAGTGCCGTTGGGTATGAGGTATAGCGAGGGCCACTGTAATTGTATTTTTCAATCAGCGCCTGATCCCATTGTATTTTTTTATGCACGTTACGCACTCCATAGAGCCTTTTCAATTAGGCCGTCATTATCAACCAAGAGTGTTTGGCAAACTTTGATCGATCGCAAACCAGCGAGTATTAGTTGATCCGAGACATCTTTCGATGCACTATTTATTAAACCCCTTGAATTTTGTTTAAAAGGCAAATGAACCATGAGCTTAGCTAGAGCCAAGAGCAAAGAAGATAAGCAGCAAAAACATCTTGCGATAATGAACGGTGCCTTGGAATTATTTAAGCAACAACAAACATTGCCCACCGTTGCCACAATCGCTCAGGTGAGTGGACAGGCAAAAGGCACGGTTTATCTGTATTTTTCATCGAAAGAGGCAATTTATTTGGCCTTGTTGATGCGCGATTACGATACTTGGTTTGAGCAAATTAACCACGCGCTCACCAGTGAGTGCAGCCTAGGTGCCCTGTTGGGCGCATTTTTACGCTACCCATTGCAAGAGGAGTCTTTTTTGAACTTGGCCAACCTCTCTAGTGCGATGTTAGAGCCCGCGGTTGACGATGAGTGCAAAGCGCTGTTTTACGCCTGTTTCAATCGTCAGTCGCTTGAGTTGGCACAGTTAATTAGTGTGCAGTTTCCGGTGCTAACCCCACAACATAGCCTAAGTTTGGTAAGCGATAGCCACGCGTTAATCTTGGGGTTATGGCAACAGCGAAAACGCCAGCCACAACTCAATTTTGAAACGTGCGCTAAAGCGGCATTAGCCAGGTTATGGAAAGGCTACTTCTCTCAATAAGATGACTAAAGGGCGTATCTCATCAAAAAATTACTAAGTTTTTCGGCGACACTTTTGATTATTAGTGGTTGCCAAATCACCTCACAGCCGGTGCAGCATCATCAATATGACGCGGCAACAACCCTGGCCAGTGGCGTTTCAGATAAAAAATTAACCAGCCAAGGCTCTCCCCGTTTCGATAAAATAGTAGCCTCGAGCTGGCGCTATAGACAGGGACTAAACCAACAGGGCAAGAAGATAAATTTACACCGCCTAGATGACTTGTCGCCGCAAGCACTGGCACAAAAGAATAAACAGTATCTGTTGTTTATCGCGCAACTCGATGCGCTTAAAGTAAATAACTTAAGCCAAGAGGATCAGCTCAATTGGCAGATATTACGCGCCCAATTAGTCGAGTTAACCGATAACTATCATTTTAAGCAACATTATATCCCGCTCACCTCGGAGTATGGCTTCCACATAACCATCGCCAACATTAGACATCAATATAGTTTTGATAAACTCAGCGACTTTCACAACTATCTCAAACAGTTGGAACAGATCCCGCGCTATTTTTCACAACAGCAGCACTGGCTACAGCAAGGGCTAATTTCGGGGATCACTCAACCACAGGTGGCATTAAGCGGCTTTGAGGGCACCATAAAAAACTATATTCAAGACGATCCACGCGCTAGCAGTTTTTATTTACCATTTAAAAACATCTCGATAGAGCTAACCAAAAAGCAGCGCTTGGCCCTAGAAAACCGAGCTTTAGCGACTATCGAGCGTAAAGTTATCGCCAGTTATCAGCGTTTTTATCATTTTATGCGCCAGCAATATATCCCCAACGCTCGAAAAACAGTGGGCGCGAACGCTTTGCCCAATGGCAACAGTTTCTATGACAATCGAGTGAAGCATTACACCACGCTCGATATGAGTGCCGATCAAGTTCATCAGTTGGGCCTGAGTGAGGTAGCAAGAATTCGCGCCGAAATGGCCCAGATAATTAAGTCGCTCAACTTTTCCGGTAGCTTTAGTCAATTTCTCACCTATTTACGCACCGAACCACGCTTTTATGCCAAGACGCCACAACAGTTACTCGAGAAAGCGGCGTGGTTAGCCAAAAAAGCCGATGCGCTATTACCTAAGCTATTTAGCACGTTGCCACGCACGCCTTATGGTGTGGCTGCCGTGCCTGCGGCAATAGCGCCGAATTACACCACGGGACGCTACAAAGGTACCGATAACAATAACCAGGCGGGTTTCTATTGGGTTAATACATATGCGTTAGATAAGCGACCGCTTTATGTGCTACCTGCACTTACACTGCATGAGGCGGTACCCGGTCATCACTTACAAATATCGCTCAATAAGGAATTGACCCATTTACCTGACTTTCGTCGTCAGTCTTATATCTCTGCCTTTGGTGAAGGCTGGGGTTTATATGCTGAATGGCTTGGGGTTGAAGCAAATTATTATGCCGATGGCTATGAACACTTTGGCCGATTAAGTTATGAAATGTGGCGTGCCTGCCGCTTGGTGGTCGATACCGGGTTGCATGCCAAAGGATGGTCTCGGCAACAGGTTATCGACTATATGAGTAAGAATACCGCGCTGTCATTACACAATATTGACACCGAGACAGATCGCTACATTTCATGGCCGGGTCAGGCTCTAAGTTACAAAATTGGCGAGCTTACTATTAAGCGCTTACGCCAAAAGGCCCAACGAGCGCTAGGTAAGCGGTTTAAACTCAAGGAATTCCATCACCAGGTGTTAGCCCAAGGTTCAATTCCGCTGCGCATGCTGGAACGACAGATTGATCAATATATTGCGCAGAAAAAAGAAAAATAGACAATCGCCCTTGATGCAAATCAACAACAACATGCTCGATATCCTGCATTATAGCCTCAACCAAAGAATAGGAGTGAGCAGCACATGAGTAGTCAATCAAAGGTCGTTAAGCAAGAACTGAATCTTATCCCGATGATTGCCGGTATTATTCCGGTGGTAACCCTGCTGGTGATGGCTATTCCTTCTCTGTTTAGCTAACGATTAGTTAAACTGGTTAGCAGTTAACCTTGTTGTTTTGTGCCACTGTATCTCCTATGCAGTGGTTTTTTTTTGCCAATCACAGCCCATTGTCATATTCCTCTAGAATACGATAAACTCAAGCTATTCTCATTCATCTTAAACTCACAGGAGTTACTTCGTGCTCACCATCGTTTTTTTCGCTCAAACCAGAGAGATCCTTGACCAAGGTTCATTGTCTTTAGATTTTTCACCAGCACTGAGTAACTTAGAAACGCTGCGTCAGCAGCTTGCCGCACGTGGCGACAAGTGGGACTTAGCATTGCAACGAGATAAATTATTGGTGGCAGTAAATCAAGAAATGAGCCGGTGGGACACGCCGATAAAAGATGGCGACGAAGTAGCCTTCTTCCCTCCAGTGACGGGTGGCTAAAATGATAGCGATACAACAGCAAGATTTTGATATTGCCAAGCTCTATCATCAATTGACCGACAGCCAGTTAAATCCGAACGGCTATGGCGCTATCGTGACCTTTGTTGGCAGAGTTAGAGATTTTAACCAACAACAGCAAGTCGCTGCGATGTCGTTAGAGCATTATCCAGGTATGACTGAAAAGTCCTTGGCCGAGATAGTGCTGCAGGCAAAATCGCGCTGGCCGATTAGCGAGCCGATTATTATTCATCGTGTTGGCGAGTTGTTACCCGGCGATCAAATCGTTTATATTGGCGTGGCTAGTGCGCACCGAAAAGCCGCGTTTGAAGCCTGCGAATTCCTGATCGATTACCTTAAAATTAAGGCGCCGTTATGGAAAAAAGAACAGACCGAAAGTGGTTATCAATGGGTCGACGCTCGCGAAACAGATCATGGCGCAGCAAGCCGCTGGACTAAGCAATAAAATGCGCCCAAAACTGTGGGGGTTTATCACCTTTATCTGCTTTGTAATTAACCCAGTTTATGCGGTCGAATTAAGAGTCGCGGTGGCGAGTAACTTCAAATCAACGGCGAAGATTATAGCCGCTGAGTTTGAGAAAAAATCATCCCATAAAATCACCTTAATTAGCGCCTCAACAGGCGCTCTTTACAGCTTAATTTCCCATGGTGCGCCTTATGATATATTCCTTAGTGCCGATCAAAAACGGCCGACGCTATTGGTAAAAAGTGGCTTGGCGCATCCGGATTCACTATTCACCTATGCCATTGGCCAGCTTGCTTTCTGGGCGCCAAATGCAAAAAACATTGAAGCTAACAGCATTAGTAACATCATCAACCTGCAAACAGGTAAGTTGGTAATCGCAAACCCTAAGCTGGCACCGTATGGCGCATCAGCATGGAAATACATTAAAGACTCAGGGTTAACCACGGTAATCGAGGGTAAACTAATCAAGGGCAATAACATCACTCAGGCGCTACAGTTTATTGCGTCTGGCAATGCGAGTTCAGGGTTTGTCTCTTACAGTGAACTACTCCATGGAGGCATTCGCGACAACTTTATTTTACTGCCACCAAGGAGCTATCAACCGATAATTCAGCAGGGGATAATTTTGCGCCGAACCAAGCACCTTGAAGCGGCAAAAGACTTGTTTGATTTCATGAAAAACGAGGGTAAAACACTTATTTTAAGCGCCGGTTATGCTCTCCCTAAAATAGCATTTTCTGCGGCGAAGGTTCACTAGTGTCGAGCGATTTAACAGCCCTGTTTCTTACCCTCAAACTAGCCTTGTTGACCACGGTTGTTTTACTTATTATTGGTCCATTTATTGCCTGGTGGTTAGCCAAAAGCCAGAGTAAATTTAGACCCTTTTTTGAGGCCTTAGTCGCGCTACCTTTGGTATTACCTCCCACGGTATTGGGCTTCTATTTATTGTTGGCTTTTTCACCCAATTATTTACCCGGCCAACTGTGGCAATCGATAGCAGGATCGAGCTTGGCGTTTAGTTTTGGTGGCTTGCTAATCGGCTCGATTATTTATTCGCTGCCGTTTGTGGTGCAACCGCTGCAAGCAGGATTTGTAACCTTGGGCAACAAAGAGTTAGAAGCTGCCGATACCTTGGGCTTAAATCGCTGGCGTAAGATTATTCATATTATTGTGCCAATGACTAAGCGTAGCTTTATGCTTGCTGCCGTCATGGGCTTTGCCCATACGTTAGGTGAGTTTGGTGTGGTATTGATGATCGGGGGCAATATTCCTGGCGAGACACAGGTATTGGCGATCTCATTGTTTGAGCATGTTGAAGCGCTAGAGTATCAACAGGCGCATAATATCGCTGCCGGACTGTTGGTCAGTTCATTGGTAATGCTCTTTGTTATTTATAGTGTGCTGCAAAAACAGGATCATCGATAGATGTCATTAGTTTTAGACTTTCATTACCAAACATCTGCCTTTGATTTAACCTTGCAATGTCAGTTTCCGGCGCAGGGCATTAGCGGAATATTTGGCCCTTCAGGTGTCGGCAAGACCACATTATTGCGCTGCATCGCAGGGCTTGAACGACCACGTTTTGGGGCCATCAGCTTCAACAATCAAGTTTGGCTGAGTAACAAAGTTAACGTGACAACGCAGGTGCGTCAGGTCGGTTTTGTCTTTCAAGATAGTCGCCTGTTCCCTCATTTAAGCGTATTACAAAACTTACGCTTAGCCCAACAACAGGTCACTAATCCAACCTTGTCCATTGAGAAACTCAGTCAAGATTTTGATATTTCAACGTGGTTGAGCCAGTCCGCCAATAAGCTATCGGCGGGACAACAACAACGAGTCGCCATTGTACGTAGCCTGTTAGCCGAACCAACATTATTATTATTGGATGAACCGCTCGCAGCGCTAGATAAACAGAGTAAATCTAAGGTGATGCGACATTTAAAGGCGCACAGTGAAACGCAACAACTGCCGATGATTTATGTGAGTCACAGCGCGCTCGAAATAGCACAACTGTGTGATCAATTGTTATTGCTAAAGCATGATGGCAGTACTGAGTTTGGCTGTGCTACTGCGCTATTAACTAAACACCGACAGATACTTGAACAGGTTAGTATTGTCGATAATAACGAGGCTCACCATCAGATAACATTAGCCCTGTCGCCACAGCAGTATCAGCAATATAAAGCGCTCGGTCATCTATTCATTAGCAGCGACAAAGAGTAATTGGGCGCAGCGGCCTTAAACCCTATTAGCTTTTCTTAAGCGGTAGAAAAAAAATAGCCGACCAACTGTTCGAATAAACAACGATTTACTTCTAGATGCATCACAGTCTAATTATGCGCCACTGGCGATTAGCACTAGGGTTGGTTATAATCCGCCTTCATCTCAAATGAAGATAATCAAATGGCCTATACCCCGATCAAGCTCACCGTGAAACCAATCAACAAATACCCAATTTATTGGGCTGAATGTTTTGGTAACGCGCCATTTTTCCCCACGAATCGTAAAGAAATGGAAGCTTTGGGCTGGGACAGCTGCGATATCATTATTATTTCGGGGGACGCCTATGTCGATCACCCGAGCTTTGGCATGGCCGTTATTGGTCGCGTGTTAGAGGCGCAAGGCTACCGTGTCGGGATAATTGCACAACCGGCGTGGGAAAACAAAGATGCCTTCATGGCACTAGGTCAACCTAACCTGTTTTTTGGTATTACCGCCGGTAACATGGATTCGATGATAAACCGTTATACAGCGGATCGTAAGTTGCGTCATGACGATGCTTACACGCCAGACAATATCGGCGGTAAACGTCCCGATCGCGCGGTGTTAGTTTATTCTCAGCGTTGTCGCGAAGCGTATAAAGACACGCCGATTATTTTGGGTGGTATCGAGGCTAGCTTACGCCGCCTCGCCCATTATGACTACTGGTCAGATAAAATAAGACGCTCGGTATTATTCGATGCCAAGGCCGATATTTTACTCTTTGGTAACGCCGAACGTGCCTTAGTGGAATTTGCCTTTAGGGTCGCAAACAACGAGCCTATCGAGGATATTATCGATATTCCCGGCACCGCGGTTATTCGTCATGGCATTCCTGATGGTTACAAAGAAATTGATTCATCGCGCATCGAAAAGCCCCATAAGGCGATGGTCGTTAAGATGATCAATCCTTATCAAACGGATACCAGTTGTAAAGATGACGCGAGCAAGGCACAAGAAAAGGCGGCCACCGCGCCACAGCCAATAACGGTACGCCCTTCACGCCATGACAGCAAGACTACCGTGGTACGCCTGCCTTCATTTGAAAAACTAAGAACTGATAAGGTCTTGTACGCACACGCGGCTCGGGTAATGCATCTTGAAACCAATCCTTATTCAGCCCGTGCCCTAGTGCAAAAGCATGGCGATAGAGAGTTGTGGGTTAATACCCCGCCTATCCCGCTGTCTACTCAAGAGATGGATTTTGTGTTTGGCTTGCCATATGCCCGCGTACCACATCCAAGTTATGGTAAGGCAAAGATCCCTGCCTACGACATGATTAAAACGTCGGTTAATATTATGCGTGGCTGTTTCGGCGGTTGTTCTTTCTGTTCGATCACCGAACACGAAGGACGTATCATTCAAAGCCGCTCTAAAGAGTCCATTTTACGCGAGCTAGGTGAGATTAGAGATAAAGTACCAGGCTTTACCGGTACGATCTCCGATCTAGGTGGGCCAACAGCCAACATGTATCGTCTGGGTTGTTCAGATCCTAAGGCAGAAAAGAATTGTCGTCATCCCTCTTGTGTATTCCCTAAGATCTGTAGCAAGCTCGACACAGATCATAAATACACGGTGGATCTGTACCGTGAAGCGCGCAAAGTAAAAGGGATTAATAAGATTCTTATTGCCTCTGGTGTGCGTTACGATCTGGCGATTCAGTCACCTGAATATGTTAAAGAACTAGTAACCCACCACGTTGGTGGTTACCTAAAAATTGCCCCTGAGCATACGCAGAAAGGCACGCTTGACCTAATGATGAAGCCGGGCATGGGCTCTTACGATAAATTCAAAGAGATGTTCTATGAGTTTAGCGAACAGGCGGGCAAGAAGCAGTATATGATCCCGTACTTTATCTCGGCGCATCCGGGCAGTACCGATGAGGATATGTTAAACCTTGCGCTATGGCTTAAGAGTAATGAGTTTGAATGTGATCAGGTGCAAAACTTCTATCCTTCTCCAATGTGTAATGCCACGGCGATGTATCACTCGGAAACTAACCCGCTCAAGAAGGTTAAATATAAGAAGAAAGGCGAAGAGTTGTTTGTCGCTAAAGGTGAACGTCAACGTCGCCTGCACAAAGCGTTATTGCGCTACCACGATCCAGCCAACTGGGCGATGATTCGTCAGGCGCTAACCCGCATGGGCATGAAATACTTAATTGGTACCAAGAGCCATTGCTTAGTGCCGAGCGAGTTTGAAGAAGAACGTGTTGCAGCGACCATGCGCACCCGTGATTCGAGCCGTCATGGTAGTAAGCGTTTCGCGACAAAAAACCCGAAGCAACCGGATATTCGTAATGACAAGCCAACCTTCAATAAGGGCAAGGCGAGTTCAAGCACTAAATCAGAGGCTACACCGAATAATGTAAAGGCGAAGGTTAAAACCAAGCCAAGCAACAAGCCAAGAAAACGCCCTACCCATGCAGGAAAACCCGCGCTAGGCGCTCGGGTAGATAGAGCTTAACGTCTGCATGATGCCAGCCAAAATAATTTGTCTGGCATCATTACAAACTAACCAATATTAGTCATTCTTAGTGGTCGTTGTTGTGGTCGTTGTCGTGGTTGACGTAGTTGAACTACGATTGCTGGTGCTATTACGAAGGTGCTCCGCAGCTCGTCGTTTATCATTGAAATACCTTACTTGCTCAACCGTCGCATACCGAATGTCAACACGATGATTACGGTGTTCTTTCTTATATTTTTCAAGCAGTTTACCTGCCTTTTTTACGCTATCTGAATCAATATTTAAGCTGTAAGCCGGAAATGTCGCCTGAGTAAAATATCCTGATATTTGCTGCACCTTATCGTTTCGAGCAATAGACATGCTATAGGCCTCGTCAGGCTTAAGTTGCGCTATCATGGATGAAAACTGCTGTACTGAGCTGTCTTTAATTTGGCGGTTATTAAAGTGAGTGATTAAGTCATCTGCCTGTAGCCCTAAATCAGCGGCTGCACTGTTTTGTTTAACGGCATCGATGGCAAAGCCACTGTGATTGCCATTGGTAATCATTTGACCACTAATACCATATTTGTGATCTTTGTTTACCATGCGCTCAAGCACTAACTCCTGTTGGTTGCCCTGATTATTCGCTTGCGACAGACGGTGTACTTCTAATATTATTTTAGATAGCTCTAATTGCAATTTTTCGTTTAATTTAGACGAATTAACCAGTGCATTTTTAACTTTCACGCCATTGTGCTCATGAATGTTGTAGCTAAATTCAGGCACTATGGTTGGATAGTATACATCGCTCAATTCGGTCTTTATTCCGGCGCGCAATACTTCCACCTTTATTCTTTGGCCTATAGCTAGTTCTTCAATATAGTCATCGATAGGATTACTAACGGTTTCCGGTAGTTCTGTAATTGGCAATTTTCCTAATTTGACTAATTGATCGCCAGATAGCAGCCCTAACTTACTCGCTGGGGAATAAGGTGTCACAGCAAGTACTCTAAGTGTTTTGCTATTTTTTGTTTGTTGCTCAGTCACAGCACCAAAATAACTGACGACACTAAATGGTATGACGTTTTCAGTGACTTTCGCCGTGTGTTGTAGTTGTTGCATCAAGGTGTCTAAGCGATATTGCAAGTTTTCTGGCAATGACATAGCTAACGCCGAAGCCGCATTCTTTGCGCTTAAGACCTTGTCCTCTTGCGGCTGACACTTTTTATTATTTACCGCAGAAACAAACATTTCAGTGGAGCCATCTTGCCCTTTGCTGGACAAAACGTATTGATGATTATGTAACACATCGAGTGAGATAACAACGGAGGTCGGTTGCTTGATTTTTACATCAGATCTTCTACGTTTCTTGTAATCGCTACTACGCCACTTATAGAACGACAACGTGTGTTTCCCGGGGGCGAGGTATAACTCTTTACTATCTGACTTGCCTCTTATTATTTCACTATTGTTGCCTACTAGGTCATAGACAAATGCCGAAGAGTCGCTCTGTAAACTGTCTAAGTTAATACTGCCGCATTCATTGGCCTGTGCTGATAAGGATGCCATTAAAAATAATGGCGCGGCATATACTTTTTTAAATGTAATATTCATTTTTATTGCCTCTCTGTAACTTAATAATTTGGTTAATGTATTGCTCTCGCTGCTGTAACAACACAAGTTTCTTTTGCAATGACAGTGCGCCAACAAGTTGTTGTTCGACAGCCTCAAGTTGACTAAAAATATGCGCCTGCGGATAACTAATTGACTGCTGAACAACTAATTGACTCTCCAACGCCATATTGGTCGCCAACAATTGCGTGAACTGCAGCTGTAATTGATAGTTGTTCCATGACAACCAGCCAAACATTCCTACGATTAACATGGCAGCAGTTGCACTTAAGTCGCGCCAGTTGTTGTTCGTCGGCTGAGTTTTATCTGGCGATCTAGATTGTTCAATACGCTGCCACACTCTCGCAGGTGGTACCTCTAGTGTTAGGTCTGAGGCACAACTTGCTAGTTGCTGTAATAGTATTTGGTTTTCTTGGCACTCAGCGCATTGGCTAAGATGTTGCTGTTGCTCTATGCTCAGCGGGGCCTGCAATGCTGCTTGATTAATATGTTCCATGTTTCTTCACCTCGGCATGACAGCGTAATTTTTTTAAGCTTCGCGATACAATAGACTTTGAATAACTTTCACTCTTGTCGGTAAACTGCGCAATATCAGCATGGCTGTATTGTTCGACAATAAATAACCACATCACCATGCGATGCTCAGTGGGTAATTGATAAAGCAGCTTATTAAGCAAGTTATTATTGCTCTGCGTTGCGCTCTGCGGTGTACTGTCGATATGCTCGATAACTTTTAACGCCGTTTTCTGACGTTTGATATGGTTAAAGGTGTTATTTATCGCGATTCGCTTTAACCAAGCGATAAAACTAAATTGTGGGTTAAAGCTAGCGATGTTATTAAACACATCCATGAACGTATCGTGTAATAGATCGCTTGCGACCTCTCGGCTGTCACAAATTTTCAGTATGGTGGTGTATAGCAGTGGCGAAAATGCGATATAACATTGCTCTTGCGCCTTCCTATCACCTAGCTGTAACGCGATTAATTTGTTTTCATCCCATGACATCTAGGCATAAATCCTTTTCGTTTAATTTACCATCTATATAGATATAACAATCGACGACGACAAACCGTCGCAATTATTGTTCAACTAAAAAAGAAAAAGCTAAGTAGTAAATCTACTTAGCTTTTTCTTTAAGTCTAGATGACTGCAAAGTTGTGTGCCTAAATAACCTGAGCTCGGTTTAAATATGAATGATTGCAGTCATATATAAGATTGCTTGGCCACTGATAGTCACTTTATCACCGTTTAATTGGCATTGTACTAAACCGCCGCGAGCTGACGCTTGAAAGGCCGTTAGCTTAGTTTTGTCTAATTGCTTTGCCCAATAAGGCGCGAGTCCACAATGGATAGAGCCGGTTACCGGATCTTCGGCACCACCATTGGCTGGCCAAAAATAACGTGAAACAAAGTCATATTGTTGATCGGCAGCTGTGACGACTACATCATAGGGCGCAAGGCTCTTGAGTGGCTCTAAGTTAGGTTTAATCGATCTTATGGTGTCAGCATTATCATAGACTGCAAAGTATGCCTGACGGTTGCGTAGCACTTCTTTAGGGGGAATAACTAAGCCATCTAATAATGCGGCAGGAGTATCAGTGACCAGTTGTGGCGGTTGAGTGTCAAAGGTCATGTCGATGAAGCCTTGCTGGCCTCGTTTCACCGTGAATTTTCCGATCGCTGGCGCAAAGAAATGTAGGGTCGATGTCGCTCGCTGTTGGTCAAACAAGATAAAGGCGCTAGCCAGAGTCGCATGACCACAAAAATCAATTTCACAAATGGGTGAAAACCAACGAATCGCGTAACTGTCATCCTCTTGACGGACTATAAATACCGTTTCCGAGAGGTTATTCTCGATGGCTATATTTAGCATTAGCCTATCATCAAGCCACTGATTGAGCTCAATCACCGCCGCCGAATTACCTTTGAATAATTGATCGGTAAACGCATCGACCTGGTACATGGTTAATTGCATTATTATTCCTCACGGTAACCCTTAAACAGATCACCAAACGTTATATAAATCTTTGAGACTCTTCGCCTGACGCCGACTCACTTCAATTTGTTGACCTGACTTTAAGATAGCCAAGAGACTGCCAGCCGCTATGCCATCTTCCAATGTTGCGATATGGTCGATACGCAAGATATCACTGCGACTGGCTTTAAAGAACATCTCCGGATCTAGGCGTTTCTCGACATTGCTAAGTGATGAATGGATAAATGATTTTCCTTGCGCGCTATAAACCGCAACATGGTTACCGATTGACTCGAAACGCTCGATTTCACTTAGGCGTACTATCTGACTGGAGTGGCCTATTTTCAACAATAAGCCATGACTGTCGGGTAAATAGTTGTCAATAGGCTGTGTTGGTTTAGCCATAAGGCGATCGACGGTTTGCTCTAGGCGCGCGACATTTATCGGCTTAACGATATAATCCACCGCATTAAGCGAGAAGGCGTCCACCGCATGCTCGTTAAACGCGGTACAAAATACACATTGAATTGCCGGATCAATATGCTTGGCCAAATCTAATCCGCTCATCCCAGGCATTTGAATATCGAGAAATACCACATCAATTTCATGTTGCGCCAATAATTCAATGGCCTCGTCACCAGAGCTCGCTTGGGCGACAACATTAAGTTGCTCAAATTTACTTAAGAGGCGTTTGAGTTCGACCCGAGCAAGACGCTCATCATCGACAATTAATACGTTAATCACGGGGTAACTCCATTTGCACGCTGTAGACACCATCTTGTTGTGTTTGCTGCCATTTGCATTTAGTGCCGAACGTCAATTGTAAACGTTGTCTAACATTTTTCAGGCCCGTTTTGGTGCCAGCTGCGATGCTTGATGCACTGAAAGTATTACTTACCGTTAATCCCCAGCGCCGTTGATCGATAACGAAGGCGTTAACGGCAATGGTGCCCGGTTCTTTATTGGGCGATATACCGTGTTTTATTGCGTTTTCCACCAACGTGAGCAAGGTTAAGGTTGGCAGCGTTTGGCTATTGAGCTGCAGATCGACGTCGATGTTTAAGAGCAATCGATCTTCTAGCCTTATTTTTTCTATGGCTAAATAATTAGAACTAACCTGTAACTCGTCGGCTAATGATGATTTAACGCTAAGATGCGCCTTTAGGTGCGTTCTAAACAGTTCAGATAACAGCGTGACGGTGTCGGCGGCTTTATCTTGGTCTTCATAAATTAGTGCGCGAATACTGTTGAAGGCATTAAATAGAAAATGCGGGTTTAGCTGATTAGTTAGTTGCTGAATTTGTGCTTGATGCATTTCCTGCTGCTGCTTTTTACGGTTCATTTGCTGCACCGTAAAAATATAGATAACAGCCCAACTGACGAGGGTAAAGTAGGTATTAAATACCGCTAGGGCTAATATAACTGGCAACGGGATATTAAGTTCTACCTGCCCCACTTCATTAGTGAATTGCATACTGGATATGTCAGTAAATTGGAGCATGGCAATCTTACCGAATAAGAAAGACACCACGGTGCCCAGTATTGAAACCAATAATAAATACGCCAACAGCTGCAACACGCGTTTTCCGCTCAAGGGATCATTAACAAAATTTAGTTTTAGATAGGTTCTAATAAAAAAATAAGTAATGACAAAGAACAAGCTGGTATCAAGCAACGCTCTAACCATTACCGCAGGTTGTTGCCCTACGTGCTGAACCATTGGCTGAGTGAGCGATATAAAGGTGATAAAAAGGATTAACAACGATACCCCGTTGACGATTTTAAACGCCCTACTGGGATTACTGATGACGTTAATAATATCTCGAGTCATGTTATTCATATCTTAATGCATCTACCGGGTTTAATTTTGAGGCTTTAATTGCCGGTGCTAAGCCAAATATCACCCCGATAGCCGTGGTAAAACCAAAGGATAATGCAACTGCCCACATTGGCACCATAACGCCACCATCACCGGGCATAAACATCGCGACCATTGCCGCCAAGCCATAACCAAGTGCGAGTCCGATAATCCCGCCGAGTAACGATAAAATAAGCGCCTCAACCAAAAATTGAAACAGTATAAATTGTGGCGTCGCGCCCAGCGCCTTAGCAATGCCGATCTCTTTGGTGCGCTCGGTCACCGACACTAGCATAATATTCATGATGCCGATGCCTCCAACCAACAGACTAATGCCGACTACACCGCCAGCGACTAAGGTTACCGCGGTGGTTATCTCACTAAATTGTTTCTTAATTTTCTCGGCGGTAACAAACTTGAAATGATCGACATCATCACCACTTAATTTATGCTTTTGACGCAGAATTTGTCGCATCTGTGCCTTAATGGTATCAAGGTTGGACCCTTTGTTCGGTGTAAACATAATATCTATATTATCAGTCACCTGGCTACCATTTAATGAACGAATAGTACTAAATGGGGCGATGATGTAATTATCTTGATCGAATCCGAATAATTTGCCACGCTTTTCAGCTAACCCGATCACTCGAAACCAATCGCCACTGAGGTTAATAAACTCGCCGGTTGGATTACTCGGCATATTTAGTTTTTCTGCCACGGTACTACCGATAAAGGCGACGCGACGCCGTCTTAAGTCGTCGCTTTCTGAGAGGAAACGCCCTAACTCAGGATAAATATTAATCACCCGTTGGTAACTACTGTCGGTGCCAATTATTTGAGTCTGGGTATTGCTACGTCCATATTGGACACTGGTTCCTAAACTAAATGCACGCATGGTCGCGGTCATATCACTGACATTATTGGTTTTGGCTTTAAGCATTAAGAAGTCGTCATAGCTTAATTTGTTGCTTAGGCCGAGCATTTCTTGTTCTGGATTGGTGTGAGCCTGTAGCGTCACCATATCGCTGCCTAAGTCGTCGAGCTGATCGGTGATGGTGGCACTGAGACTTTCCATGATAGCGACTACAGTGATGACCGCGCCAACGCCAATAATTATGCCTAGCGTCGTTAGCGCACTGCGCATACCGTGCGCGGTAATCGCCTGCATTGCAGCCTTGGTCCCTTGAATCAGCGCATGTAGTGTATTACCCATCAGGCAACTCCTTACTATTGATAATATCACTCTCAATTTTCCCATCGACCAAGCGAATAACCCGCTGACAATGTTGGGCTATTTCTGCTTCGTGGGTAACCAATATGATGGTGTGCCCTTGCTGGTGCAATTCATCGAACAGTTTCATGATATCGCCAGAGGTTTTACTATCGAGATTCCCTGTTGGTTCATCACCAAGGATTATCGCCGGATTTGTCACTAAGGCCCGCGCAATGGCGACACGTTGACGCTGACCGCCGGAGAGTTGATTAGGTAAGCTATTGACCTTATCGCTTAAACCAACCCGTGCTAGCGCGTTAAGCGCCATTTCCTTACGGGTTTTATTGGCCATAATGCGATAAATCAGCGGCTGCATCACATTATTTAGGACACTCGATCGCGGCAGTAAATTAAAGCTCTGAAAGATGAATCCAACACCGTAGTTACGTATTTTGGCCAACTCTGCTTCGGTTAAGCTCGCAACATCTTGTTGATCCAGATAATAGTGACCAGCGCTGGGATTATCCAAACAACCCAATACATTCATTAGGGTCGATTTACCTGATCCAGAAGGTCCAGTGATGGCCACATATTCGTTACGTTTAATGGTTAGACTAATGTCATCTAGGGCGCAAAATGATTGTTCCGCCATCTGATAATCTTTTGTGATGTTATGCAGCTCGATAACCGATTCATTCGATGGTGAAAACATCGCTATTTTTCCTTTTTCTGAATCAAGGCTACGCCCTCTTCAATCTTGCTTAGCACACGACTAGGACCGGTAACCACGACATCACCTTTGTTTAAGCCTTGGCTAACTTGCTGGTGGGTATCGGTCGCCATACCAACAGTCACCAGTTGTTTCTTAGCTTTGTTGCGCTCGATCACCCAAACATAATGCGACTTGTCTTGGCTAATGACTGCAGAGATAGGCACACTCAATGAGGGCTGTGACTGCACGGTAATAATCTCTGCACGACAGCTCATGCCTGGGTATAGCTGCTCGCTCGAGGTTAATAAAACCTTAACCCGATAGAACAACCCTAATCCTTGACGCGTTGAACGGGCACTAGTGCCTATACTCATCACCTGTCCAACCAATGCCTGTTTGGGATTTGACGCGGCAAAAACATCGACATTCATGCCCGGTTTAACGCTAGCAATATCCGCTTCATCGACCCGTAATTCAGCCAAAATAGTCTTGGGATCTGCTAAGGTCATTAACGCAGAACCAACGATATTAGTTGATCCTGCAATAACCGTTTCACCCGGTTTAACATCGACCGCAGATATCAGCCCTGGCATCGTCGCCCTAAAGGTGGTTTTATTGCGCCTGTCTTGAGCTAATGCGAGACCTGCAAGGTTTCGATTGAGCTGCTCTTTTGCCGCTTTAACTTTAATATTAGCAATGGCGAGTAGACTCTTAAACTTCTCGAGATCGTCTAGGCCAATGAGCTTTTGTCGATAGAGCTTTTGCTTAACCAACAATTGCCGCTTAAGTTCACGGCGCTGCTCACTTACAAACTCAATCTCAATTTTTTGTGCATTTACCGCCGCCTGATTGTTGGCAACATCAGCGCTAAACGCCGTTTGATCAAGCTGCATTAATACTTGGCCCTGCTTTACAAACTCCCCTTCTTCCACCAACACGGAAGTCACAATGCCGGTGACTTCCGAGCGGATTTGTATTTGGGTGTTAAAGATAAGATTGCCCGAAGCCAAGATGCTGTCAGAGAGCACTTGCTCACTCACCTCTTCACTATTTATCCGCAAACTTGCGTGCGATCCTTTGGTTTTATTCCAAAAGATTAAACCGGACAAGAGCGCGCCAATCAACGCCAATATAAGCAGCTTTTTCATTTTAAATCCCTGAACTTAAGCTAGTGCAAACCAGCTACCGAAAATAACAAAATATGGCAATATGGCGGCAACTAGTGAATTAACCAATGACATCTTGCAACAACGCATAAAACCGACAGTGGCTAGAAAAATTGACCAAATCGAAAATAGATTAAGTGATTCAGCCCAGTTGTATAGCGCATCACCCGGTAGGTAATTCATAAACAATTGATTAACTGATGCGTAGTTCGCCATCGATAAAGGTAATTCTGCGGTGGTCGCGGTTAAGAAAAGTGCCATAAAACCAATGGTATTGATAATAGATGGCATTGAAGTCCACAGCGTAAAGCTAAACCAATCGCCATAGCTAAAATTAGGCTTAGTCACTGCTGCAGATTTTCCCATGAGCATGTAGTAAGCAGCGAAAACTGCGGTCATAATTAGGATGAAGATGCCACCGAACACAGCCCCCATAATCCCCGTATACGGTGCCACTTGCATCATGGCATCTTTCGCTTGTGCCGCTTCTTGTGCCGATAAGTCGCTACTTTGCGCCAATTGCTGCTCGACTATCCACTCTGGCGACATGCCACTAAAAAACATCATCGAAGCAACGCCAGATATAGCAACGATAAGTAATAGGCCAAGCCATGACCATTTTTTATTTTCTTTGAGTTGATTAAATACATTGGCTGGTGCGACAAATATATCGACCAGTGCCATAGGTGAAGAGGTGCTCATAATGTGATCCTTTTTATTATTTTGGGCTATGCAGCTAAATAGCTGATAATGTAACAGAATAGATAATAAACATTATTGAGCAATAAATAACCCAAAAAGTGATGAACGGCAAATTATGAGGATTTTCGGTCAGCAAGTAGATTGAGAATGGTCGTTAGTCTTTTTCCATAAACCTAATTCAATAAACCACGCGGTGGCGCTATCAACGTCACAAAAATATCTAACATCGACCAGCTTATTATGACAAGCCATGCCGCTACGTTTAAGCTGAAAGTCTATTATTGAAGAACTACCGACGATGGCGACAAAATCGCGGTTATTTTCGCAACACCATCGTTCAAATGTAACGGCAATGCTTTCTGCTTCCGGAATTGCTAGTTGCCACTGACTGACGTCAATGAGTCCGCCCCATGGCTGATTTATCAATGGCGTTGCTAAGCGAACATAGTGTTTGAAAAAATCACGACAGGTTGCAGCATTCCAGCTACCATAGGATTTACTCACCAATACTCGGTGAACAAGATAAAGTTTATAGCTACCATGTGGCATAGTGTTGCCTCAATCATATGAAGTACTTCAGCCCTAAGTGTAGAGCGAAGTAGCACAACTATCCATTTTTGTGTTTCATAAGCGGTGCCTGTTGTTTGCACCGCTTAAATCAAGGTAGTTAGCAGGCTTTTTTCAGTAGCCCTTTCTTTTTCATGTAGACTAACAGCAAAGAAACCGCCGCTGGCGTAATACCGGAAATTCGACTAGCCATGCCTAATGTTGCAGGACGCGCCTCGGTGAGTTTAGAGACAACTTCGTTGGATAAGCCCGATACGATTGAATAATCTAAATCAATCGGTAACAAGGTATTTTCATTGCGTTGCTGCTTTTCAACTTCGTCCATTTGACGGGCGATATAACCGGCATATTTTATCTGTGTTTCAACTTGATAAGCGGCGTCTTCCTTGTCTAAACCAGGACCAAGATCTTTAATCGTCATCAATTGATTGTAGGTTAATTCTGGACGACGCAGTAATTCTTCCATGCTGGCCTCACGGCTCATCGGATTTTTCAATAGATGACTAAGCTCATCAGCTTGTGCGCTTTTGGCTTGAACCCAAGTGGATGACAGGCGTTGTTTTTCCAACTCCACGCTCTCTATCTTTTCATTGAATAACTGCCAGCGATGATCGTCAACTAAACCTAACTCTCGGCCTTTTTCGGTCAAACGGATATCGGCATTATCTTCTCGTAATAATAAACGATATTCAGCACGGCTAGTAAACATGCGATAGGGTTCTTTGGTTCCTAGGGTAGATAAATCATCGATCAACACGCCCATATAAGCCTGATTACGTAGCGGTGCCCAGGCGTCTAAACCTTGCGCTTGGCGTGCGGCATTTAGGCCAGCGATCAAGCCTTGTGCGCCCGCTTCTTCATAACCTGTGGTGCCATTAATCTGTCCAGCAAAGAATAAACCACCAATGAATTTATTCTCGAGGCTAGGTTTCAAATCGCGAGGATCAAAATAATCATACTCGATGGCATAACCAGGTCGGGTAATAAAAGCATTTTCGAAACCGTTCATCGAATTAACCAACTCAACTTGCACATCGAAAGGCAAGCTGGTGGATATCCCGTTTGGATAGACTTCATTAGTCGTTAGGCCTTCAGGCTCAACAAAAATCTGATGAGAATTTTTATCAGCAAAGCGGGTGATCTTATCTTCGATCGATGGACAATAACGTGGCCCGGTACCCTCGATAACGCCAGTAAACATTGGGCTGCGATCTAAGCCATTACGAATAATGTCGTGGGTTTTTTCGTTGGTATGCGTTATGTAGCAAGGAATTTGTTGTGGATGATCGCTGCGGCTACCGATGAATGAAAAAATGGGTAATGGGGTATCACCAGGTTGAGCCTGCATTTTAGAAAAATCGATGGTACGCGCATCAATACGTGGTGGTGTCCCTGTTTTTAATCGACCAACGCGAACGGGTAATTCACGTAAACGATCGGCCAAGCGGATCGATGCTTGATCGCCAGCACGACCACCAGAATGATTTTTCAAACCGATGTGAATGCAGCCACCTAAAAATGTGCCAACGGTCAATACCACGGTTTTAGCGTTAAACTTGATCCCCATTTGAGTAACTACGCCAGTCACTTGATCGTTCTCAACGATAAGATCATCACAAGATTGCTGAAAGATTGTTAGGTTGGGTTGGTTTTCCAATTTTGCTCGAATGGCGGCTTTGTACAAGGCACGATCGGCTTGGGCTCTTGTGGCACGAACCGCAGGTCCCTTGCTTGAATTTAACGTTCGAAATTGGATACCAGCCAAGTCTGTTGCTTGAGCCATGTAACCACCAAGCGCATCTATTTCCTTGACCAAGTGACCCTTGCCGATCCCGCCAATCGCTGGATTACACGACATTTGACCCAAGGTATCGATGTTGTGAGTTAATAATAACGTCTGTTGGCCCATTCTAGCCGAGGCTAAAGCGGCCTCGGTTCCAGCATGACCACCACCGATCACAATCACGTCAAATTGTTTGTTAAATAACATTCACCACACCACATCGAGTATCTTTCAAAAGGGTGGATATTCTAGCAATTTTTTATCGGATCTAAAACGATCATTTTCAACGGCCAAGTCACATAATATAAATAGAATTATTTAAAGATCTTTATTATCTCTTATTATTAATGATCGCAGGGATCTGTTGATAAGCGATCTAAGATCCTGATGATCAAGATCTAATTGTTGATCATAACGTGTGAAAGGATCATGTTCTTTCTTGGTATTAGATCGTGGATAAGATCGTTACTTATCCACAGGCGTTTTTGTTTTGTAAGTTATCCAGTAATAAGTAATTTTAAATATCGTGATATACGGTAGTTATCCACATGTTTGATTGCTCGTTTCTTAGTCTTTTGAATAACTTTTTGGGATCTTAAACGCAATAAAGCCGATCTTCATGCCATTCGGATCGGCTTTATTGAGTAATTAGATCTGAAAAATAATGACGATCATCGACAATTAGATCTTCTTTTGTGATCGGTATCGCGATCTAATCGAGGCGATCGATCCAGTTTTCGAGCCATATTTGAGCGTTATCTTCTGGAAGATCACCTTGACTCACATCGATTAGGTTGGTTGAAGCAATGCGTTGTGCACCTAATGTTGCCAATAATTGATCGATGGTTTTTCCTGCCAGACAATAAGTATCGTAATTGCTGTCACCTAAGGCGCATACTGCGTAGGTTATTTTACTTAAGTCAGGCTGCTGTTGGTTTAGCTGTGCAACGAAGTTAAGTATATTGTCGGGAAAATCCCCTGCACCATGGGTCGATGTGCAGATAATCCAGACTTGTTGGCTAGTTGTATCAATATCATCGAGAGTTGGCGTGAGGTGGTTGCTGACATTATGTTTGTTGTCTAATAGTTCGGTTAGTCGATCGGCTACATATTCGCTTGCGCCAAGCATGGTGCCAATAATAATTGATATATTACTCATAAGGTTATCTCTAATTTATTGCTCGAAAAAGCTGGTTTCATCGCCACTGTAAGTAATTGCTCTGAGACAAAACTGCTGGCATTGTTGAATTAATTTTATCCGCTCGAAAGTCGGCATTTGTTGGTGTTGGTAACGCATAGGAATGAGCAACGACTCGGTAAGAACGCCAACAATTGCACTAGCGCTCAGTTGTGGATCTTGGGTTAAAAACAATTGTTGCGAAATACCGAGTTCGATAATGTTGCTAAAAATATGGATAAATCGTTGTTTGAATAGCTGGCGGTGGGCTTCTATGGTGGCGGATAGCGGTTCATAAAACAGCGAGTAGGCTAGCTTGTCGGTCATCAATGCTTGGGAGAAAAACTGATCAAGAGCGGAGTTTAACTGCTCTGTTGCCTGGATCGATATTTGGATCTGTTTGATGTCGATGATCATACTATTGGTTGTAAGATCGACATAGACCTGCTCAAGCAGATGATCCTTTGAGTTGAAGTGCTTATAAACCGATCCTACCGCAAGGCCAGATCCTTTTGCTAACGCGGTGATGGTTAATTTACTAAAGCCGTGTTGGCGCACTAATAGTTGTGCACCATCGAGTAGCTTTTGACGTTGTGTCGCCATATGTGCACGTGTTTTATCGGTCTGTCGGTAAGCCATGTTATTTGATCCCTTGCCAAGAATATCGTTTATCCGAGGTCTGGTTAGCTTACCCAAGTGAATAATAAAAGTGAACAGCAATTCATTTATATGTTGTGCTAGGTCAAGGCTTGCTCTGTGGCGCCTTACTGTGCCGTTGATAGTATTGCTGCACCACTGGTGGCAAGCCCTGATAGCCAAATTGTTCTATGTAGCGTTCTATGTATAATAAGGCCTGTGCCTTGTTGTCGGTCTTAATAGCCTTCGTTATTTGCTCAAGTAATAGTGTCTGGTTGCCATTATCCTCGTTCAAGCTTTTAGCTTGTGGGCTATTTGGTTTAAGAGCCACTGCTTTTGCCCGTTGTTGCGATTTAGACGTTACCATGGGCGTTTTATCAATATATTGTAGGCTGGCCGCAGGCTCTGCCTTTATTTCTGGCATTGCTGTGTCTGGTGCGACTGGCTCGGCCTCGATAAGCTCTGGATGGCTAGGTTGGTGTTCTGGTGACGGCAAATAGTACTGCGGGTAATTAGTCACTAGTAACGCGACAAATACCACGCTAGCAGCAACGGAATAGGGTAAGTATTTGCGCATAGAATAAGGGGCTCGAATTTTTTCATCGCTGCACTGTGCCTTGGCTAACGCTAATATCTGCTGATCTAACGCCTCACTAGGCATCTGCGTCGCCGCTGCTTTATATAAGGAGTTGAGTTTTTTATCTTGATCGGACATCGTTAATCACTCCTCTTTACTTAATTTTAAACATTGACGCAATGCGGATATCGCATAACGCAATCGACTCTTGGTCGCTTCTAGGCTCGCGTTGGCGACTTGTGCTATCTGGGCTAACGTTAAGCTGGTTTCCTGATTTAGCAGAAACACTTCTAACTGGGTACTGGGTAATCTCGTTAAACAATGATCTATTTTAGCGGCTAATTGTTGTTGCACTAGATGATCGTCGGGTTGATCAGTGCTTATAACTTCTGCTTGATCCTTGTTTGGTTCGACTAAGCTAAAGTGACGTTGATGATCCACCACCAGGTTATGCGCTATGCGATAGAACCAGGTGGTAAACAGTGCCTGTTGTTGATAGTTGTCTTTGGCCTTAATGACTCGGCTCCAAAGTTCTTGCATCAGATCTTCTGCTTCACTTATTTCTTTGCATTGGCGCAAAAAATAGCGATAGCTCGCGCCCTTATGACGTTGATATAGCAGCTCGAATGCTGGCAAGCTGCCATTACGGTAGTTAATCATTAGCTGTGCATCGCTTAGTTTATCGATGGTCGATGTTCCCGTGTTTTATTTTGCATCGCAGTGAGGCTCTCCATGGTGCGAACTAGATTGATGAACTCGCTCCGGTAACCAAACTGATCGAGTCCTTTAGTTTGATTAGCTAGCTTTATAATATCCTGATAGTGATATTTTTCCATATATTTTCCGCCCTTAATCAATTGGCCAAATGCGGCAACGGCGCTCGCAAACTTAAAATCTTTGGTGGCGGGGTTGTTTAGTAGATCAAGTTCGATCGACTGACTAATAAGCAGGCTGTTATCGGTTTTTGGCTGCTTATAGCGCAGTTTGATCAACCCGATTTCTGTCATGTTACGCTGAGTGATCTTTTGTTGTTGATAATGCAAAGGATCGATCCCTTTGTTTTTAGCATCGATCATGGTCAATTCATAAATAGCAGTAACATCATGACCCGCACCTATATCGCCTGCATCGACTTTATCATTGTTAAAATCTTCGCGTTTTAATTGACGGTTCTCATAGCCAATCAAGCGATATTGCGCCACCACATTAGGGTTGAACTCTAGCTGTATTTTGACGTCTTTGGCGATAATTTGCATGGTGGATGTAAGTTGATCCACCAATACCTTACGCGCCTCATTGATATTGTCGATATAAGCATAGTTGCCGTCACCTACATCGGCCAGTTGTTCCATCAGATAGTCGTTGTAATTACCCTGACCAAAGCCTAGGGTGGTGAGACCAATCCCCAGTTGTTTCTTTTGTTCTATTAGTTTTTTTAACGCGTCTATGTTGCTGGTACCGACATTAAAATCACCGTCGGTGGCTAAAATGACCCGGTTGATGCCATCTTTAATAAAGCTCTTTTGTGCCAGCTGATAGGCTAGTTCAATACCCTGGCTGCCATGGGTAGATCCACCAGCACTTAGTTTATTGATGGCGTTGTTAATGCTTTGATAGTCATTACCCGGTGTTGGTTCTAACACGACACCAGCAGCGCCTGCGTAAACGACTATTGATACCCGATCATTTTTATCGAGCTGTGAAGTCAGCATGATTAATGATTTTTTTAATAGGGGTAACTTATTTGGCGCATTCATTGAACCGGACACATCCAACAAAAAGACCAAATTGGCATTACCCAGTTGCGCCTTATCAACTTCATACCCCTTTAACCCTACCTTTAACAACACACGGTCTTTATTCCATGGCGCGAGCATCATTTCTGTATTGAGCGTGAAAGGCTGTTTAGTCGATGTTGGAGTAGGGTAGTGATAATCAAAATAATTAATTAGCTCTTCTAGGCGGATAGCATCATTGATAGGTATAACGCCTTGGTTAATCATGCGGCGCATATTGCTATAACTACCAGTGTCCACATCAATAGAGAACGTTGATACGGGATTTTCTGCGACCACTTGAATTGGGTTTTGATCCAGCGGTTGATAATTTTCGCTAGGGTGCTCAATGATTGGCGGCGGCGCCATATGATAAATTTTAGCACGTTGCGGGGTGTTGAATTTAGCCGCCATCGTTTTGACTAATACTTTGTTATTGGCTCTGCGTGGCGCCACCTGTTGCGCGAGTTGTTCTGATTTATTTGTGGTGACTGTTGTTGTGGTGACTGTTGTGGTGACTGGCTGAGTTTTATCGGTGGTTTTTTCTTGCTGAGCGTCGGCTTTAGGGCTTGGCGCTTGAACGCTACAGCCGATTAGCGTGAGTAATAGGGTGAGGGCAAGTGTTGGTTGAATAGATCGCATAATATTTCCTTTTGTTGGTCAGTGTTTTCTATATAAACGGAGCAACGCTTAAAAAGGGTTATTTATTTTCGTTTTTTTTATCCGTGAATACGTATGCAGGTAATTGAGCATGGGGCTCGGTGCAGGCTAGTATCTGAGCTCAACTCATAAAACTTGGTATTGCTATGCGTTTAACCTGTTCCTTGCTTTCATTATTTCTAGTCGGTGGCGCTGGGGCGCAGTCACTGTCCTTACATTCTCCCGATGGTCATCTAGTGGTGACTATTAGCGATGATAATAATCAACCGAGTTATCAAGTATCACTCGATAATCAGCCACTGCTCAGTGATTCTCGCCTTGGGCTAGCGTTTAAGCAGCAAGGTGAATTTAGTCAAGGTTTTGCCATTACTAGCAGCACACGTTCGAAGTCTGATAGCTCGTGGCAGCAACCTTGGGGTGAGCAGCAGGTAATTGTTGATAAGCATCAACAAATGACGGTAAATTTTTCACGAGGCAAACAGCAGTTTGCGGTTAACTTTAAGGTGTTTAACGATGGTATTGGCTTTCGCTATGAGGTGAAGAAGCAACAGGGTATGACGGATAATGTTGATATTACCAACGAGTATACCGAATTTGTCATCGATAGCAGCGACCAAGCTCAGGCGTGGTGGATCCCCGCACGAGGTTGGAATCGTTATGAATATATTTACCGCGATACACCGCTACATGAGGCGGCCAGAGTACACACACCATTCACCATTAAACATGTTAGCGGGGTGCATTTAAGTATTCATGAGGCAGCATTAGTCGATTACGCGGCGATGACCTTAAATCAGCGTCGAGACGGTACCTTTAAGGCGGATTTAACCCCGTGGTCTGATGGTGTTCTGGTCAAGAAAAAAGCGGGATTCACTACGCCGTGGCGTACTGTCCAAGTGGGACGTAAGGCGGTGGATTTAGTGAATTCGCATTTGATTTTAAATCTTAATGAGCCAAACAAACTGGGTGATGTAAGCTGGGTTAAACCGGGAAAATATGTCGGTATCTGGTGGGGCATGCATTTAGGTGAGAACACTTGGGGATCCGGTGATAAACATGGCGCAACCACGAGCGAAACACTGCGTTATATGGATTTTGCGGCTAAAAATGGCTTCGATGGAGTCTTGGTCGAGGGCTGGAATATAGGTTGGGATGGCAGTTGGTTCCATAATGGCGATGTGTTTGATTTTAGCCAAGCCTATGATGATTTTGATTTAGACAGGGTCAGTCAGTATGGCAAGAGCAAGGGCGTTCGACTGATCGGTCATCATGAAACATCGGGTAGTGTAACCAACTATCGCCAGCAGATGGATGCGGCTTATGATCTCTATCAACAGCATGGAGTTACTCAAGTGAAAACCGGTTATGTCGCCGATGGTGGCGACATTAAACGCATCGATGCGCGCGGGATTACTCGTCATGAATGGCACGACGGACAGTTCATGGTTAATGAGTACTTACATTCGGTTACACAGGCCGCAAAGCGTGGGATCAGCATTAACACTCATGAACCGATAAAGGATACAGGACTACGTAGAACCTATCCCAATTGGATTTCTCGCGAGGGTGCGCGTGGTCAAGAATTTAATGCATGGGGCACGCCGCCTAATCCTCCTGAACATGTTGCAATGTTAGCCTTTACCCGGATGTTAGCCGGACCAATGGACTTTACGCCTGGTATATTTGATCTTGGTTTTAATGGACTCGATGGGGTTAATCGACCACAAACAACCTTGGCTAAACAACTGGCGCTTTATGTGGTGTTGTATAGCCCGATCCAAATGGCCGCCGATTTACCACGTAATTATCAGGCGCGTCCCAAGGCTTTTCAGTTTATTAAGGATGTACCGACCGATTGGCAGCAAAGCATTGCGCTGGCTGGTGAAGTAGGGGATTACATCGCCATTGCGCGTCAGCAGCGTAATAGTCAAGACTGGTTTTTAGGAGCGGTAAGTGATGAAAACGCCCGTGAGTTTACAATAAAGCTGGATTTTTTAACTAAGGGTAAGCGCTATCAGGCGCAAATATATCGTGACGGTGCCGACGCTAATTGGCTATCAAATCCATATGATATGGTGATCGAGCACAAAATTGTTAATTCAGCGCAGCAATTGAAGTTGGCATTAGCGACGAGTGGTGGCGTAGCTATTCGATTTAAGGCACTAGATTAAGAAGTATTGACTTGCATAGCACAGGGTAATTCGACATTATGACGAAATGTAGATTACAAATTGGTGTTATGTATGAGTGTGACGTTTTATCGGATCAAGGAGGGAGAGTTTGCGCGGCTGGTAGAGACTCAGTCTATCACAAAATTCATTGCACAGGAGAGTGAATCCTCACCGTTGAAATTTTCTCTGGTGGGGATTAACCCTAATCAGCAATTGGCCTATATTGTGCGCCACGGTCGCAGCGATGAACTGCGCACCTGGCGTCTGGATAATCTTGGTGCTTTTCTTAAAAAATTAGGGATCAGAAACTGGGAAGTCCAATCTGGCTAATATCAATGAACACTGTCTCTGGTCATATTGTCCGCACTCTGCTTTTTCTTCTCTTGTATCGCTCTAACTCTTCTTATCTCACCTTTGCTTGGTGTTCTAAATTGCGGCGGAGCGACGCTAATAGATTGCGCCTGAGTAGTATCTGCTTCATCAGTCGATGCACAGGACAAGCCGCCAAGTGAAAAGAGTAGGGCTGGAATAACAGTCATTATTTTATTCATATTTATTACCACGCATTGTCAATAAATAACCCTAGCAGTTATTATATTATTTACCAATACAGAACGAGGTAAAGATGCGGCTTAACAGGTCGTCAGAGCTAAAGGCGCCGGTGATTTCACTGAGATGCTGCTGGGCAATGCGTAGCTCTTCGGCTAATAGCTCCCCTGCGTTATAATCAACGAGTTGTGCTTTACCAATATCAATATGTTCACTTGCTTGCTCTAATGCGGCTATATGACGCGCACGGGCCATGAAACTACCTTCGCCAACGCTTTGGTAACCCATGCAGTCTTTAAGGTGGACTTTAAGCAATTCTACACCATCACCTGTCTTGGCTGACATGTTAAAAATGGGATAGTTATTGTCGGTCGTCTCTCCCGACTTGTCACCACTAAGGTCGGCTTTGTTACGGATCACAGATACACCGACACCCGAAGGTAGTTTTTCCATAAACTCAGGCCAAATTTTATGTGGATCACTATGGCTTGTTTCAGTGCTGTCGACCATGAATAATATCCGATCTGCCTGGTTAATTTCTTGCCAGGCGCGGGCAATGCCTATCTGTTCTATTTTGTCCGGACTTTCGCGTAGTCCCGCGGTATCGATGATATGTAGTGGCATACCGTCGATATGGATATGTTCACGCAATACATCACGGGTGGTACCAGCGATATCGGTGACAATAGCGAGTTCCTGACCGGATAGGGCGTTTAATAGCGATGACTTACCAGCATTGGGACGACCGGCGATAACCACGCGCATTCCTTCACGCAGCAAACTACCTTGACGCGCCTGGTGACGTACGCTATCAAGATGCTCGATGATGCCATTTAAGTCACCGAGTACTTTGCCATCGGACAAGAAATCTATTTCTTCCTCGGGAAAATCAATCGCAGCTTCGACATAAATACGCAGTCTGATCAACGCTTCAACCAGTTGATTAATGTGTTGCGAAAACTCACCCTTCATCGATTGCACAGCCGATTTAGCCGCCTGTTCAGAGGTAGCATCGATCAAATCGGCAATGGCTTCTGCTTGGGCTAAATCCATTTTGTCGTTGAGGAATGCGCGTTCAGAAAACTCACCAGGACGTGCGGTGCGAATACCTTTTATGCTCAAAATTCGCTTGATAAGCATATCGACAATAACCGGTCCACCATGCCCTTGCAGCTCTAATACATCTTCACCGGTGAATGAATTTGGATTATTAAAGAAGAGGGCAATGCCTTGATCCAGCTCGCTACCATCTTCGTTGAGAAAGGCGCAATAATCGGCCATTCTTGGCTTGGGTAGTTTACCTAGCACCGTCTGCGCTACTTGTTGCGCGAGCGGGCCAGAGATACGCACGATACCTACGCCGCCACGACCTGGTGGTGTTGCTTGGGCAACAATAGTGTCTGTTTCAAAGCTCATAATTTATTCTTGATAAGGGTTAGATAAATAGTGTTGGGATGATTTTAACATTAATAGCGAGCAAAAAAAATCCCAGCATGTAGCTGGGATTTTTAGGGTAATAGTTAGTTATTTACTTGACGTCTTCTTTTTCGATCGCTCTATAAATAATGGTCTGCTGAATGAGTGTAACAACATTACTCACTACCCAGTAAAGTACTAAGCCAGATGGGAACCATAGGAAGAATACAGTGAAGATAACCGGCATAAATTGCATCATCTTCTGTTGCATTGGATCGGTTGACATCGAAGGCTGCATCTTGCTCATTAGGAACATTGAAGCGCCCATTAACAAGGGTAGTACATAGAGAGGGTCGAGTGCCGATAAATCGTTAATCCATAGCATGAATGGTGCGTGACGTAGCTCAACCGATTCTTGTAACATCCAGAATAAGCCAATGAAGATAGGCATCTGGAAGATAAGTGGTAAACAACCACCTAACGGGTTAACTTTCTCTTTCTTGTAGAGCTCCATCGTGGCTGCGCCCATCTTCTGACGGTCATCACCTAAACGTTCTTTTAACTCAGCCATTTTGGGCTGTAGCTTACGCATCTTAGCCATTGAGGTATATTGTTTCTTAGTCAATGGGTACATCGCGCCACGTACGGCAAAGGTCAATAAGATAATGGCGAAACCCCAGTTGCCAACAAGGCCATGGAAGAAGGTTAACAACCAATGCAATGGCTTTGATATCCACCAAAGGAAACCGTAATCAACGGTTAAGTATAAGGTTGGGCTAATCGCGTCTAAGCGGTCCTGTAATTTTGGACCAGTGTAAAAAGTCGCTGCTAGTGTGCCAGATGTATTGGCTGTAATTGTGGTCGGCAGACCTTTAAAACCAATTGCTGCATCATCTTCGCCAATCATACGGCTGAAGATTACGTTTTCTTGTTCACTATTTGGGATCCAAGCACTAACAAAATAATGTTGAAGCATTGCCGCCCAACCGCCTGTAGTGATTAGCTTAAGGTTTTTATCGCTAACATCGTCAAAGTCATACTTTGAGTATTTATCTTCGAGGGTAGAATAAGCCGGACCACGATAAAGCTGCATCATCATGCTGCTTTCTTCATTTGGCAATACAACACTTTGTTTTAGTTGGCCGTACATCTGTAATTGAATGTCTTGGTCAGAGGTGTTGTTGATGCGGTATTTTACCCTAACATTGTAAGCATCACGCTTAAAGATGAATACTTTCTCAAATGTCACGCCATTTTCGTTTTGGTAGCTTAATACGACTTCGAGTGTTTCTTGACCAGCATCGAGCACGTATTTATCTTGTGCGACGGTGTAAAGAGGGCGACCATTGGCGCTAGAGTCTGGTCCATTAGCACCGATCAAACCGCTTTGCGCGACGAAGGTAAAGTTAGGACGCTGCTCTAATAATTTTAAGTTGACCACACCATCGATGACGACTGGATATTGTAATAACTCAGATTCAACAATATCACCACCTAATGTATCGATAGATAATTGAATGAGATCAGTGGCTACAGTAATAATTTGGCGGTCTGCAGAAGTATTCGATGATACAGGCGCTGCAACGGCAGTGCTTGATGGAATATCTGCATTGGCGCTATTAGTTGCCGTTTGTTCTACTTGCGTTGGTGCTGGCGCATTATCGGTCTGCCATTGTTGAAATAGCAAAAATGATAAGAACAGCAAACCAACGATCAATAAATTACGTTGTGATTCCATAAGGCGTTAGTTTCTTCTCTGGTTAGTTGAATGTTTTACTTCGGGTACAGGATCGCTGCCACCGTCGTTAAAAGGGTGACATTTTAATAGACGTTTGCTTGTTAACCAAGCACCTTTTAAGAATCCGTGACTATTTATTGCTTCAATGCCGTATTGAGAGCATGTTGGAGTAAAGCGGCAGCGAGGACCTATTAGTGGGCTAATAATTAACTGATAGCCACGAATTAACGCTGTTGCTGCTCTTTGTAGCGGCGAGCGATTTTTTTCCATAGCTTATCAGTCAGTTTATTAAGAGCTTCATTATCTAGTTTACCAATACCACCTTTAGCAATCACAACATAGTCGAGAGGTAAGAGATCATGCTGTTTTAGACGAAAATTTTCTCGAATAACACGCTTAACCTGATTACGGTCTACGGCTAACTTCAATTGTTTTTTAGGAATTGCTAAGCCTAGTCGTGGATGAGCTAACTCATTTGGACAAGCTAAAATGGTAAGTTGGGGTGAACCAGCACGAAGTGGATTTTTGAAGACTTTTTGAAAATTCGCGGGAGTTAAGATTCTTAACTCCCGAGAAAAAGAATAATTAACCATAGGTCAATTATTACGCGCTTAACTTAGCACGGCCTTTTGCACGACGACGAGCAAGAACGGCACGACCGCCCTTAGTTGCCGAACGAGCACGGAATCCGTGGTTGCGCTTGCGTTTTAGAACGCTAGGTTGAAAAGTACGTTTCATAGTATTAACTCGATCG
>Ga0105355_10000606_pt1 | contig 32926 bp, 27 predicted proteins | sample GOMGulsemesocosm_2_FD_83508 | JGI IMG/M metagenome (GOLD analysis project Ga0105355, IMG submission 83508) | Methane-oxidizing microbial communities from mesocosms in the Gulf of Mexico - GOM9C Gulf of Mexico | ecosystem: Environmental > Aquatic > Marine > Cold seeps | place: Gulf of Mexico...
CCGGGGTATTCACTTAATAAATAAGCAATTCTAATATTTCTCTTCTTTAGAAAGAAGGGGCGATGCTCTCCACTTTCAAGTGGCGCTAATCGTCCGGGGTATTTCCTTGTTCGAAACTGGTAGTTATTCGGTGAAGTTATTCGCTGAACATCTCGTCGTTTCGGGAGCGTATTATAGAGAGACTCGATTGAGAGTCAATGGTTTTTTTATCATTAAACCTTAAGCGCGCGCTTTTGCAGCAACTTGATTAAAAAACGATGGTTCCATCCTAATTTAGTGGTTGTTTCTGTTATTTACCGCGAGTTTAGCCAGTAAATAAACGGATTAGTTAGCTAACCGGACTATTAAGGTTCCACCTTAACGGTTAACTTGCTAAAATGCGCCACATTATTTCGCCAGTTTGCTGGCAGTTTTTACCATAAGGTTATTATTGATTATGACAATCAAAACGCGTTTCGCGCCAAGCCCAACGGGCTACTTACATGTAGGTGGTGCTCGCACCGCTTTATACTCTTGGTTAGTGGCTCAAAAACAAGGAGGCCAATTTGTCCTTCGTATCGAAGATACCGATATTGAGCGCTCTACACAAGAAGCTATCGATGCAATCATGGAGGGCATGGAATGGTTAGGGCTGCAATGGAATGAAGGGCCTTATTACCAGACCAAACGCTTTGATCGCTACAAAGAACTAATCAACAAGCTTATAGTAGAAGACAAAGCATATCGTTGTTACTGCCCATCAGAGCGTTTAGATGCGATGCGTGAAGAGCAGATGGCTAATGGTGAGAAGCCAAGATATGACGGTTGTTGTCGCCAACTAAGCGATTATCCGACCGATGTTGATCATGTGATTCGTTTTAGAACCCCGCAAGAAGGCGCGATTACCTTTACCGATCACGTACGCGGTACTATAACAACGCAAAACAGTGAACTAGATGATCTTATCATCCAGCGCACCGATGGCAGCCCTACTTATAACTTCTGTGTCGTGATCGATGACTGGGATATGGAAATCACCCATGTGGTACGTGGTGAAGACCATATCAACAATACACCACGACAAATTAATATTCTTAAGGCGCTTGGCGCGCCTATCCCTGAATATGCGCATGTATCGATGATCTTAGGTGACGACGGGAAAAAACTATCGAAACGTCATGGCGCCGTTGGCGTAATGCAATATAGAGATGACGGCTTCTTGCCTGAAGCACTATTGAACTATTTAGTGCGTTTAGGTTGGTCACATGGCGATCAAGAAGTGTTCTCTATCGATGAAATGAAAGAGTACTTTTCATTAGATGCTATTAACAAGGCGGCATCGGGATTTAATACGGAAAAACTATTGTGGTTAAACAATCACTATATAAAGACCATGGATCCTGTGTATGTTGCCAAGCACCTTCAATGGCATATGGATGAGCTAGCCATCGATATGACCAATGGGCCGACACTTCCTGAAATAGTTACTGCGATGGGGGAGCGTGTTAATACCTTGAAGGAACTCGCTGCGGCAAGTAAGTACTGTTACATGGACTTTGATGCGTTTGATCCTAACGCGGCTAAAAAACATTTACGTGGTGTGGCTAAAGAACCATTGGAACTTATTGCGACCAAGCTTGCGGCGATAGATGACTGGACCACCGCTAACATTCAACAAGCGATAGAAGATACAGCGACCGAGTTAGAGGTTGGCATGGGTAAAGTTGGTATGCCTTTACGTGTGGCAGTAACAGGGGCAGGGCAGTCGCCAGCGCTTGATATCACCTTGAAACTCATTGGAAAGACTCGAAGCGTTGAAAGAATCGCCGAAGCGGTTAAATTTGTAGCGGCCAGAATTAATTCTTAAAAAAGGGGTTGACTCTTTTCGCCGGGGTGCATAGAATGCGCCTCGTTGTCAGGGAGGAGTCATCTTCCTAAGCAATAAGTTAGTTCGGGGCTATAGCTCAGCTGGGAGAGCGCTTCGCTGGCAGTGAAGAGGTCTGCGGTTCGATCCCGCATAGCTCCACCAAATTAACTTTTACTAATCGTGTGTCCCCTTCGTCTAGTGGCCTAGGACACCGCCCTTTCACGGCGGTAACAGGGGTTCGAAACCCCTAGGGGACGCCAATTTAGTGAATTTGATGTAAGAAAAATGCTGTGTCCCCTTCGTCTAGTGGCCTAGGACACCGCCCTTTCACGGCGGTAACAGGGGTTCGAAACCCCTAGGGGACGCCAAATTTTTCTCCCATCACAAGTGTTATTCAGTGTGTCCCCTTCGTCTAGTGGCCTAGGACACCGCCCTTTCACGGCGGTAACAGGGGTTCGAAACCCCTAGGGGACGCCAATAATAATTCAAATGACAAATTGCTTTAAAGTAAATCTTGCGTCAAGCAAGTACTGTGTGTCCCCTTCGTCTAGTGGCCTAGGACACCGCCCTTTCACGGCGGTAACAGGGGTTCGAAACCCCTAGGGGACGCCAACTTACTTTTAAATCAATAAAACGCTTTATGCACGCTGTGTCCCCTTCGTCTAGTGGCCTAGGACACCGCCCTTTCACGGCGGTAACAGGGGTTCGAAACCCCTAGGGGACGCCAACGTTTTTAATGTTGGTTCTCTAGCGATACAGCATAATGCAACCTGTGTGTCCCCTTCGTCTAGTGGCCTAGGACACCGCCCTTTCACGGCGGTAACAGGGGTTCGAAACCCCTAGGGGACGCCAACTCTCTTTTATTCTCCCTCTATTTATACATTCCTAACTATATTTCTAAACATAGATTCGAAATTTTACTAGATAACGCCGTTAAGATAGCGTTTAATAGTTATTATTAATTCTCGAACCTAGCAGAACTTCTAATCTATTCTCCTGCTATAGTATTTTATACCAATTACATTGGTAATGTTTGGAGAGTCATTTGCTTTTCTGTCGCATTATTTTTACTTTAATGCTTGTTATTTTTGCTGTAACCGCTAGTTTTCATACTCAGGCAATAAATTTCAGTGAGCGCGAATATCAGATCAAGGCGGCATTCATTGCCAACTTCATTCGCTATACCCGTTGGGACTCGCCAGCAACGCAACAATTTTCATTTTGTACCACCAGTCCATCCGTCAATCTTATTCTTAGCCAGCATCTAAGCGACGAGCGTTGGTTCGGGCTCTCGCCGAATTTCACCGTCGTAAAGCCAGGACAGCAACATTTGTGTCATTTTCTATTTATTGATGCGCAAGCTGACAGCCAATGGCGCAGTCACCTCGCTAATCGTGCGGTGCCAAACTTATTAATTGTCACTGAAAAAAAAGAGTCGGCACGAGTTTTAGGGCAAATAAACTTCTTTCAAGTCGATAATAAGCTACGCTTTGAGATTAACCCAAGACGGCTTGAGCAAGCAAAATTGAAAGTGAGTGCGAGCTTGTTACGCTTGGCTCGTATTGTTAGCCATGACAATAAGGCGCGCGCCAATGATTAATAAATTGACCCGTCGCCTTAGCATCGCGCAAAAAATTGTATTACTTATCGTGCTAGTAAGCATGGTGTCTATTTTTATTGCCCTGGCGGGGCTGTTTATTAATGAATATCATCGCAGTGAAGAGCGGGTAAGAAATGAATTGTCGGTGCTAAGCGATGTGGTGGCGAGTAACATTACCGCCGCACTGGTGTTTAATGATCAGTTTGCCGCCACCGAATTACTTGAGGCATTGAAGGTAAAGAGCATCATAGAGTACGCAAAAGTTGAAGATATTTCGGGCAATACCTTTGCTCAATTCGGCGATCCTCAATTTAGCCAATCCATTGTCGTCTCGGATAACTTGTTTAAGATTACAACATTACTGTTTGTCGAGAAAAAACAGGTTGGTATGCTTAGCATTATTGCCAACAAACGCCAGTCGGTGCAATCGGTTCGGTTGTATGCCTCTATCTTGATTGCAGTTATTTTTATTTCCTTCGTCTTTTCCACTTTATTATCAATTTGGGTGCAACGCCGTTTTGCTACGCCGTTAATTCAATTGGCACAAGTGGCCAATAAAATAGCCACTACTGGTGATTATTCGTTGCAAGCAACAGCGCAAGGGACCGGTGAATTGGGCCAATTAACCAGTGTCTTTAATTCGATGTTAAAGAAGATTAATACCAGAGAGCAGGCGCTCGAGGCATTAGTGCGTGAGCGAACCAAAGCATTAGAAGAGCTTAACCAAAAGCTTGCGCGTCAAGCACATTATGACAGTCTAACCAAATTACCAAATCGCTCTCTTTATGAAGACCGATTACAGCAATCGATCGCCCATGCCGCGCGAGAAGGCACTAAAGTGGCGCTAATGTTTATCGATTTGGATAACTTTAAACAAGTTAATGATACCTGGGGACATGCCGCTGGAGACACATTGTTATGTCAAGTTAGCCGGCGGTTAGAACAGCAGTGTCGTCAAATGGACTCTGTTGCTCGCATTGGTGGTGATGAGTTTACCATGCTGTTTATGCTCAATGAAGAGCATGACGATATTGCAGATATTGCGCGTCGTATTATTGATTTATTTCAAGTGCCTTTCGATATTTTAGATCAGCCGCTTGCGGTCACGATGAGTATCGGAATTGCAATTTATCCAACCCATGGCTATGACTTTGATGTACTTAAAGTGAAAGCAGATGAGGCAATGTATCAAGCAAAACTGGCAGGGCGAAATCAGTTCTGTATTTATCGATGAATAAAGAGGCGAGCATGATAAAAGGAACTGCCGGTGCATTGTTATTAGTCACATCAACGCTAGCAACTGCGCAAAGTACTGAGTTAGAAAATGACTTACTAAAACTAATGTCATTAGAGGTTGAGACAACATCAGCGATGAAGCGATCGCAGCCGGTCAACAGTACACCGGCAAGTATCTTTGTGCTCGGTCGTCGTGATATTGAGTTGTCGGGCTACACCACCTTGCCTGAATTATTGAAATTGATCCCTGGCATCGATGCGCGGCGCATCGATGCCAATCAATGGGCGGTATCGGTGCGTTCAGCGGCCAGTCGTTTTAATACCAATATCATGGTGATGGTCGATGGTCGCAATATTGGCGCCGCTAATATCAATGGTATTTATTGGGAGACCTTAAACTATCCTGTCGAAGACATTGAACGGATAGAATTGGTGCGTGGAGCTGGCGGTAGCTTGTGGGGCAATAGCGCAAATAATGGCATCTTAAATATAATCACCAAACATAGCTTGGATACGCAAGGTGCTTATGTCAAATTATCACTGGGTGACCAAGTTAAACAATCGCAGAATGTGCGCTTTGGTGGCACTATCAATGATCAAATGAGCTATCGTCTGTTTGGCTTTCATCGTCAGGGCCGACGTTCACACGATAAAGTAATTGATGGCGAATTAGTTGTTGCTAATGACCACGCGCATAGTTATTCATTTGGTGGTCAATATGACTACCAATACCGAGAAAAAAGCGCCTTTAAAGCGCAGTATCAGTTTTCAAAAATACGTAATGGCGTATTAAATCGCGGCGTTGACCCAATCAACTATGGTCTTACACATGTTAAAGACACCGGAACATTTAAGGTACATACTTACAATCTTCGTCTTGATCATCATGAAAGCCAGCGTTTAAGACTGTTTGCTCAGCTGTCTTATAATGATGTCTCTTTAGTGAGTGATTTCTCCACCGATACTTACCAATCCTTGGTCTTAAATACCGCGACTAACTACCAGTGGGATTCCGGTTTATTTTCTGCAGGTGTTGATATAGAAAACAATCAACAAAGATTATCTTACCTTGGTAGCTCTTTGATGCTCGATGCAAATATCTATGGATTATTTGTCCAAAATGAGAGTTATTTCTTCGCTGATAAGTTAAAAATCCTATTGGGCGTACGCTGGGATAAGATTAAAGTTTATGGTAGTGAAGCATCGCCAAATATTCGCTTCAACGTTAACATTAATCAGCAACAATCGCTTTGGGGGGCTTATTCAAAAGGTAACCGCATTGTTGCAACGTCAGATGAGGCAGTTGATCTAAAATTTGTGTTGCCTAATACATTAAGTCCAATACCATCTATTTTGATCGCCAATACTAAGGATACTATCGAACGGGCCTCGACTCTTGAATTAGGCTATCGATACGCCGCTGGGGATTTTAATCTAAATGTTTCATTGTTTGACCGCGAGTATGACTCACTATTTATTGGCCAGCCAAATACCATCTTGATTGATCAAAGACCGGTGCTATTAACTCAGATAAGTAACAAAGGTACGGGCTCTTCACGTGGTGGCGATCTGGTGGCAACATGGCAAGCGGACAACCAACTTGAACTGATGCTCGGATATAGCTATATCTCTTATCATTTAGATGCCAACGAGCGACAAATAGCATTTAGTCCGAATAACTTCACCAATGCTCAATGGTATGCTCGCGGGCATTACGCGATTAATGAAAACGTGAGTTCTCAACTTCTGTTCAAATATATTGGTGATAACGCGTCGTTTGGATCACCCTCGTACAGTATCGTTGATATTGCCGTGCATTGGCAGGTTAATTCGAGGCTTAAGCTATCGCTATCAGGGTTAAACTTAACTAATTCTGCGTTTGTAGAATTCCAAAATGATGCAGAACTATTCAGTGCGAGTACCGCGATAGGTCGCAGTATAAATGTATTTTTACAATACCAATTTTAGCGCGAAAGCTATGCTTTATAGCGACGGCAATCATTTAATCTAAATTTATCGGGGGTGATGGCTGGTTTTTCTGTGATCTAGTGCTATATTTATCCTTGAACCGTAAATTAGCCGCATATAACACTATCTAAAAGTAGTTGTTGGGGTTATAATTTGCGCCCATTTTTTCAAGTCGGTACCATAAATAATATGTCAGACACCACGATCACTTTTAGCGATTTAGAGCTCGCTCAGCCACTTCACAAAGCACTAGCGGATTTAGGATATGAGCGTCCTTCACCTGTGCAGGCGGCGGCTATTCCCCATATGCTAAAAGGCAAGGATGTCATGGCTCTAGCACAAACAGGTACTGGTAAAACAGCAGCCTTTGCGCTTCCTTTATTGACCAACATTGATACCGAACTTGCGAAACCACAAATTCTTGTAATGGCGCCAACAAGAGAGCTAGCGATTCAGGTTGCTGAAGCGTTTCAAGCTTACTCTCGTTACATTAAAGGCTTCCACGTATTACCTATCTACGGTGGTCAACCTTACCCATTACAAATTAAGGCGCTTAAACGTGGCCCACAAGTTATTGTTGGTACGCCAGGTCGTCTATTAGATCATTTAAATCGTGGTACTTTAAAGCTCGATAGCATCAAAGCTTTAGTACTTGATGAAGCCGATGAAATGCTACGTATGGGCTTCATCGAAGATGTCGAAACCATGATGGCGGCTACCCCTAAATCGAAGCAAACAGCGTTGTTCTCAGCGACGATGCCTGATGCGATTAAACGTATCGGCAACAGCTACATGAACGACCCTGAGTTCGTGAAGATCGAAGGCAAAACAGCAACGGTAGAAAATATCGATCAACGTTACTGGTTTGTTCGTGGCAACACTAAGATGGACGCATTAACCCGTATCTTAGAAACTGAGACATACGACGGTGTGATCATCTTCTCTCGCACGAAGACCATGACGGTTGAGATTGCTGAGAAATTGGAAGCTCGTGGCTACAGCGCTGCAGCAATCAATGGTGATATGACACAACAAAACCGTGAACGTGCTGTCAACCGCTTAAAGGCTGGTGGTCTTGACATCCTAGTTGCTACGGATGTTGCCGCTCGTGGTCTTGATGTTCCTCGTCTTGATTTAGTTATTAACTACGATATTCCATATGATGCTGAGTCTTATGTTCACCGCATCGGTCGTACCGGTCGTGCTGGACGTAGTGGTAACGCGATTTTGTTCGTGGCACCGCGTGAAAAACGTATGCTGTTCACCATTGAAAAGCTAACGCGTCAGCGCATCACTGAAATGAATCTACCTTCACGTGATGACGTATCGGCTAAGCGTATCGAAACGTTCCGTGAAACACTCAATAATGTGCTTAAAAACGAAGATTTAGAGTTTTATCGCGATCTTAGTAAGACACTCGCTTCAGAAGACGAAGCAACCGTTGAAGAGCTAGCTGCTGCCTTACTGTTTATGGCGCAAAAAGATAAGCCTCTACAACTTGAGCCTGAGCCAATTCGTCCACCACGCCGTGAACGTGAAGAGCGTGAGCGTGATAGCCGTGGTGGCGAACGCAATGACCGTGGTAGTCGTGATCGTGGCGAACGTGATCGTGGTGATCGTGATCGTGGTGAGCGTGGTCGTGATCGTGAACGCGCTCCTCGTCAGCCTCGTACGAACGTTAATATGGATACCTTCCGTATTGAAGTTGGCCGTGGTGATGGTGTCCAAGTTAAAAATGTTGTTGGCGCGATTGCCAACGAAGGCAACTTAGATAGCCAGTTTATCGGTGGCATTCGTTTACATGATACTTATACGACGGTTGAATTACCGTCGGATATTCCAAAGGAAACATTGGATCATCTGTATAAAGCGTTTGTTTGTTCTAAGCCAATGAAAATGACCAAGCTTCAAGCTGGTACTTTACCCGATGATCGCCCACGTCGTTCTGCCGGCCGTGATGGCGGAGCGCCGAGTCGTGATGGCAATGGTGGTGGTCAAGGCCGCGATCGTGATTCACGTGGCCATCGTGGTCAACGCAACGATTCACGTGGTGGCAGCCGTGGCGATTCACGCGGTGCACCTCGTCGCGATAAATAAGCACTGTTAATCAGTCAAAAAAACCAGCTTCGGCTGGTTTTTTTATATCTGACAGAAAATAAAAATAGACTGTATCGATAGAAAACTATCGTTTATCGATAGTTTTTTATTGTTTTATCATGTATTGATGCTACTCTCGTGGATAATAAAGGAGAGAACATGATCGCATTTCAAAAATTTTGTCAAACACAGCAACGCAAGATGAACGGGTGGACATTCGCATTACTCGCATTCGCTACCTTGGGCGTGGTTGGTTCAATACTTACTGTGGTAGCAAAGGGGCCAAGCGCCTTTGCTAGTTTACCATTTCTTGCTAATACGCTATTGCAGGGTAGTGCAAGTCTGATTTTTCTGTTGTTTATCCGTAAAATCGTTAACCAGTATATCAATGGGCATTTCTTTACGCCGCTTACTATGCGCCTGATGCGCACCTTAGCCAAGCTGGCGATGCTGTTTGGCCTCGTCATTGAGCCTGGGTGTTATGCTGTATTTGATTATCTCTCGGGTGATCCCGAGATCGTAAAAGGTATCGGGGTCGTTAGCTACATTCAATATGTTAATGTCACGCTGGCTATCATCGGCTATGCATTGCACCTGACTAGCGCGGTTAATAAAATTTCTCGCCAGTTTGAAGCTGAAAATAGCTTAACTGTGTAGCAAAGGAAAGGAAATAGCGATGTCTGTGATTGTGAATCTAGACGTGATGTTGGCCAAGCGTAAGGTCAAGTTAAATACATTAGCCGCGGCCATTGGTATCACTGCGCAAAACTTAAGTGTATTAAAGGCGGGCAGGGCAAAGGCTATTCGCTTTTCCACCCTTGACGCTATTTGTCAATATTTAGACTGCCAGCCTGGGGATATTCTAGAGTATCAAGCCCAGCGAGAGGAACAATAACCATGTTTGAATTTAAATTTGATTATCAACACCACAATATTACGATGAAGGTCGATATGCTTGGGCACGAACAGGTATTTGTTGATAAAAAACTTGTCAGCAGCAGTCGTAAATGGGTGTTAACTAACCGTCATCATATCGTGGTGGGCCAGCAGCCACTAATTGTCGAAGTTAAGGTGTTGTCGATGCTCTCATCACAATATCAAGTCTCGTTGTTAAAGGATCAGCAGTGTCTGTCGGCCCAAGTGCAAACCTTTGCTTTTTCTGGTGACAATATTAACTTCAGTAAAGAGGAGCTGAGTTGGCAGCAAGAGCTGAAGTTAGGTCAGCGTTTTCGGGTACTGGCAAATTTGTTGTATTTTAGCTTAATCGCCTATGTTGTATTAGGTGAAAATGTCGCCGACGGGGCATATCAGTCCCTGTTCTTTGTGCCTATCGTGTTAGTGACCGTTGCTGGTGTGGCGCTATTTATCAACGAGAGCGTCACTGATTTATGCTTAAAAGAGCCAACAATCTCTCCTGATGCAGCGCTTACAGAATAAATTGATCGACACAGTCGCTTTGTTATTGGGATTTTTCGGGGGACTAGCCATCGTTGCTGAGTTATTTAGTGCGGTTACCCTGCTCCAGTTTTTTCAAGGGAAACACACGTTACTCCAGCGATGGCTCGAGCGCTAATTAGCCGTGACGCCAAACCGCCAATGATTACTCACCCAAATAAACAATTGTTGCTGCTTAGTTGTTAGGGTAGAATTACCCGCCCTCTAATGGCTCCTACGTTTGGAGATATAAAGGGCGGACGAATTTTTTCTGCCGTTGTCGGCAGAGGACTCAATAAAAACGAATTTAAACATGTGATCTTGCGTATAGGTCACCACTGTTAAGGGCACACAATGTCACAAAATACTTCAGTTACAATTACACTGCCTGACGGTAGCCAGCGTTCATTTGAAAACGCCGTTACTATCATGGATATCGCGATGGACATTGGTCCTGGTCTAGCAAAAGCTTGTGTTGCTGGGCGAATTAATGGTGAGCGTGTTGACGCTTGTGAGTTAATAGAAAGCGATGCTAGCGTGTCTATCATTACCGCTAAAGATGAAGATGGCGTCGAGATTATCCGCCACTCTTGTGCACATTTGATTGGGCATGCGGTTAAGCAGCTTTGGCCAGATGCAAAAATGGCGATTGGACCAACCATAGATAATGGTTTTTATTACGATATCGACATGGAGCATACGCTCACTAGCGATGATCTAGTGACCCTTGAAAAGCATATGCTAAAATTGGCCAAGACCAATTATCAGGTGGTTCGAGAGAAGGTATCAGTAGCGCAAGCGCGTAAAGTATTTGAAGAGCGCGGTGAGACCTATAAATTAGAAATTATCGATGGCATTGATCAAGACGCGCGTCCTGGTTTATATCATCATGAAGAATACGTAGATATGTGCCGTGGTCCACACGTACCAAGTATGAAACATTGTCAGCATTTTAAAATAATGAAAGTGGCTGGTGCTTATTGGCGCGGCGACTCTAAAAATAAAATGCTCCAGCGTGTTTACGGCACGGCCTGGGCAGATAAAAAAGCACTTAAGGCATACCTTAAGCGTCTTGAAGAAGCTGAAAAGCGCGATCACCGTAAAATTGGTAAACATCTTGATCTCTATCATATGCAAGAAGAAGCGCCTGGCATGGTGTTCTGGCATAATGATGGTTGGACCATTTTCCGTGAATTAGAAACCTTTATTCGTGAAAAGTTAAGTCAATACGATTATCAAGAAGTAAAGGGTCCACAGATCATGGATCGTTCAATGTGGGAAAAATCAGGTCACTGGGATAAATACTCCGATGGCATGTTTACCACAAGCAGCGAAAATCGCGATTACGCGATTAAGCCGATGAACTGTCCAGGGCATGTGCAAATATTCAATCAAGGCCTTAAGTCTTATCGTGACTTACCGTTGCGTATGGCGGAGTTTGGTTCGTGTCATCGTAATGAGCCATCAGGTGCGTTGCATGGTTTAATGCGTGTTCGTGCATTTACCCAAGATGATGCGCATATTTTCTGTACCCAAGAGCAGGTTTTGGCCGAAGTGACCGACTGTATCAAGATGGTATTTGACTGTTATGCGACATTTGGCTTCAAAGATATCGAAATCAAGCTGTCAACTCGCCCTGAACAACGTGTCGGTAGTGATGAAGTATGGGACAGTGCAGAGCAAGCTTTACGTGAAGCATTAGAGCAAAATGACCTTGAATATACCCTGCAACCAGGTGAAGGTGCATTTTATGGCCCTAAAATTGAATTTACTTTGCATGATTGTCTAGGCAGAGCGTGGCAATGTGGTACAATCCAACTCGATTTCTCAATGCCTGACCGTTTGGACGCAACATTTGTTGCGGAAGATAACGAACGTCATACGCCGGTGATGATTCACCGTGCAATTTTAGGTTCGCTTGAGCGCTTTATCGGTATTTTAATCGAAGAGTACGCCGGATTATTTCCGACGTGGTTATCACCAACTCAAGTCGTGGTGATGAATATTACCGATAAACAGAGCCAATATGTCACAGAAATCGTAAATAAATTGAAATCTTGTGGAATTAGAGCCAAAGCGGACTTGAGAAATGAGAAAATAGGCTTTAAAATCCGTGAACATACTTTAAAACGCGTGCCATACCAAATCGTCATTGGCGATAAAGAAGTAGAAGCACATGAAATTGCTGTACGAACTCGCAAAGGTGTAGACCTTGGTAAGATGACATTAGACTCACTTATCGATACGCTACACCAAGAGATTGGCAGCCGTAGTCTAAAACAACTGGAGGAATAACCGATTAAAGGCGCAAGAAGAGGACAAGTGCAAAAAAAGAATTTGCACCAAATAAATGGTGAAATCACCGCAAGTGAAGTTCGTTTAACTGGCGCAGATGGCCAACCTGTAGGGATTGTATCTTTACGTGAAGCAATGTCTGCTGCGGAAGAAGCAAATCTTGACTTAGTCGAAATTAGCCCAAATGCCGAGCCTCCTGTCTGTCGTGTTATGGACTATGGTAAATATATTTTCGAGAAATCGAAAAAAGACAAAGAACAACGTCAACGCAACAAACAGGTTCAGCTGAAGGAAATAAAATTCCGTCCTGGCACTGACGAAGGCGATTATCAGGTAAAACTACGCAACCTGAATCGCTTTCTTGAAGAAGGGAACAAAGTGAAAATAACACTTCGTTTCCGCGGTCGCGAGATGGCACACCAAAGTTTGGGAACGAAGCTACTGAATCGTATCAAAGATGATTTAGCTGAATTAGCAAACGTGGAGTCTTTTCCTTCAATGGAAGGGCGTCAAATGGTGATGGTACTTGCACCGAAAAAGAAATAGTTAAGGCAATTCAAGTTGCAATTTAATCGCCAATTTCGGTTGGTGATTATTTTTGTACGCCTTGCTATCTAATATTAACCCAATGCGAAGTAGAAGATTTAACAATGCCTAAGATGAAATCTAATAAAGGCGCCGCAAAACGTTTCAAGAAAACGGGTTCTGGTGGCTTCAAGTTCAAACATAACCATCTTCGTCACATTTTGACTAAGAAAAGCACTAAGCGTAAGCGTAAATTGCGTTCTAAAGGTATGATCCATAAAGTGGACGTTCCTTCAATCAATCGCATGCTTCCTTTCGCATAGAACTTACTGGAGAATTTGAACAATGCCTAGAGTAAAACGTGGTGTAACGGCTCGCGCGAGTCACAAGAAAGTTTTAAAGCAAGCTAAAGGTTATTACGGTGCACGTTCACGTGTATATCGTGTTGCTTTTCAAGCTGTAACTAAAGCTGGTCAATATGCTTACCGTGACCGTCGTCAGCGTAAACGTCAATTCCGTCAATTATGGATTGCTCGTATCAATGCTGCCGCTCGTCAAAACGAAATGTCTTACAGCCGTTTCATTAACGGTCTTAAGAAAGCATCGATCGAAATCGATCGTAAGATCTTAGCTGACATCGCTGTATTTGATAAGCACGCATTTAGCGTTCTTGTTGAAAAAGCGAAAGCTGCGCTTTAATTCATTCATTCTAATTCACTATTAGAAAGCTGATTTGAAGTAAAAAGGGACCCTCGGGTCCCTTTTTTCATATTCCTACCCCTACTCCTTGTTACCCACTCCCTCTGCAACAACATTGACTTCAAGTAGTAACCTTTGTACATTATATCAACTTATGTCGAGTAATTACTCTAAAGGAGTTATGCAATGAGTTACCAAACCTTAACCGTATCGTTAGAGAACCATATCGCTCATGTGGTGTTAAACCGTCCATCGCAGCTTAACGCGATGAATACGGATTTTTGGCGTGAGTTACCCGCCGCTATCCGCGCGATTGATCAACAGGGCAGTGCTCGGGTTATCGTGATTTCATCAACCGGAAAACATTACTGTGCGGGTATGGATTTGGCGGTATTTACCACCTCTAACACCATTCCTATGGATGGCGATCCATCGCGTATGGCAGAAAATTTACGCCGCGCCGTACTGCAACTACAAGACGCTTTTAACGTGCTAGAAAATGCCAGAATACCAGTGTTAACGGCCATTCAAGGAGGCTGTATCGGCGGCGCTGTCGACATGATTAGCGCTTGTGATAGTCGTTACTGTACCCAAGACGCATTCTTTACTATTAAAGAGACTCAATTAGGCATGACCGCAGACTTAGGTACCATGCAACGCCTGCCGCATCTTATCCCAGCAGGTATTATGCGAGAGCTGGCCTATACGGGGCGAAAATTTGATGCGCAAGAAGCTAAAGATATTGGCTTGGTCAATAAAGTCTATTCAGATCATCAGTCGATGTTAGAGGGTGTTATGGAGGTCGCCAAGCAAATAGCCAGTCAATCACCACTGGCTGTTGCAGGGTGTAAGGAGATGATTAATTATTCGCGCGATCATAGTGTTGCAGACAGCCTCAAGTATATGGCTACCTGGCAAGCTGGGATGTTCCGCCCCCAAGATATGATGGTGACCTTTATGGCTAAGGCGCAACAGACCGCACCAGAATTTGAGCCGCTATGGCCGATAAAACCACTATTTGAACAACCCGAAACTAAGAGTAAATAGTCAACACTAACAGAGATGGGCTCATTATGGGTTTAGAAAATTGAAGCTTTAATGATCTTGTTGCGCAGTGGGGTCTCTAATACGGGGTTGATAAAGGCGGCCGATCTGCCCATTATTTAACGACGCATTCGATAATGCCCAGTTATTACATCATTAGTGCAGTACTAGGTCATCATAGAGCATAATGACCTAGTACACTGTTTAAGACTGTCACTAAATTGATGTGCTTCTACCACTTGCATTGGCCACTTCAAACTAAAAGTGCTAACTGACCATTTATGCTCGTTAAAATCGACGATTACCGCCTTGCTCTTGGGAATTCCCCTTGGAACAACAAGTTCGCATAACTCATGCAAATCATATTACTCAGAATGTAACGTTTGCTTGAAAAATGCCCCTACTCGTCGTCGCGATTGAATGGCGATGCCCTGATTCGGAATTAAGTCAACCATTGCCCCTTGACCACGATTTCCAAATTGGTCGAATACCGTTATTTTTTGTTCTAACCTGTCCCAGCCGTGATGGGCTCCTTGATAAACCTTAACTTGTATTAGATCTTGCATCTCGTCACTTAGGCTGGTGACAAAGTTAGTGCAAGATTTTTTATCTGCCTCATAGTCATCTTTGGCCCCCACTTGGATCAATACTCGTTTTCCGACCAATTGATTATATTCAAATCCAGCAATTTGCGGATGATTGTATAACCAACATAATGGGTAGTGGGCGACAAAACTAGCGAATTGGTTGCTCCCATCCCCCATGAGATCGTAATAAGGCTGAGTCGAAGCAAGCATCGTCACGACAGCCCCCCACGAAAAACCCATGAGTCCGATTTTATTGGCATCTATTTCCGGACGACTGGCTAGATAAGCAAGCGCAGCGTAAGCATCGGGCATGGTTTCTTGTAATGTTTGCGGCCTGTCGTTGGTACCACCGCCTAACTCTCGTGCGGACCACATGTCTATTTCTAGTGTTGCAATGCCTAATCTATTTAATCCTTGCGCATACCAGTTGCCAGTGCTGTCGACTCCGCCAGAGCTGTGAATAATAATGACTGCGGGTAATGGCTGTGATTGTGGCCCTCTAGGAACTCGATATTGTGCCGAAACGGTTAATGACTCAATCGGAGTGTAAACAGGGAAACTGACGTAATAGATATGAGGTAATTGTGGTTTTCTATGTTGTGCGAGCAGGTGAGTTGAAAGTATTAAGAGCGATGTTAAGAGCAATAATTTAAAAATATTCATCGTGGTAATCCTTTTCTGTAGGAATAGCAGAAATACAACTTAAATATGAATAGTTACCTTGTGAAGTTTAGCAATAGATTGAGTTTTTACTGTTTTTTTAATCGCTTATTTATAAATCCATTGGCATAGTGCTTTATGTTTGTAGCATGTGACGTAGCGGATACGGTTTCTTTGGTGATCAAGCGCAGTACGGCTCGGTCTAAGCCAAGCCATTTTTCGATAAAGAAACTAGGGTCTAATCAACGAGTTCTATGCCCAAGCTTTCAAGTAAGCAAGCGGCTTCGAAGCGGCAAAATTTTGCGCCTTTAATTTGATTGTCTAACAAATCGATATCGTAGTTCATCGCGTCACTAAAGTCGGCTCGACATAGGTTAGTATTGCCAAAGATGGCTTGACTAAAATCACTGTGGTTAAACTTGGCATCGCTCACATCAGCGTCTCGAAAATCGACGTAATGTAGTTTGCAGTGCTCCATGACCATTTCTGATAACGCTAAACCCATAAAAATTGAATCATTGATGATGCAGTGCTTAAAACCTATCGGTGAGCTTAAACAATAGCTTGGCCAACTAACATTGGTCCAGTTTACGCCGACCAATTTGCTCTCTACGAATAGAACATCGTTAAAACGGCTAAATCCTAGGTTTATCAAACTTAAATTACATTGATTAAACTGACATTGGATAAAATTACAGTTACGCAAGATTGCATCGCTAAAGTCGCAATCGTTAAATGTACAATCTTCAAACTCCATGCCATTTAATTCTACACCGGCCATCATTAAGCCACTAAAACTCTGCGAGATATACTCGGATTGAGACAAATCTAAGTTGGTCATAGGTTACTATTGAGGGAAAAATTTCCGTTAGTATATGCGATAAAACAGTAAGGCTGAATCATCTTTTTTAGATTGTTGCGGTTTTCGTTAGCCGTGCGCTACATTGAATATTTTTAACCTGATTTTGGGCGCTAAACAATCGATAACACAGCCTCCATCGTGTTAAAAGCAACTACCCTAATACAAGTCTTGCCGCTTGACAGGTGTAATCGCTTTAATGAGGTCTTTCTTTAGGATTAAGTCGGTACCGACGCGTAAAATGAGCGCAGGTATCGCGATGGCCGCGTGAATGAGCATTGCCATCGATGAATATAGTAAAAACTCAACGGTGCGAATGATACTAGGGGAGGAGGCGCCTTTTATCTCGAGAAACTCGTTTCTAATTTCATCGATATTGTGCCAGTGGTCATCCTCCACCGCCTGTCGTACATCGGCCGCGTATAAATTATTGCTCTGACAGCCACGCACATAAGCCGACCACATTCTACGTGGTCGTAACACTAAACCTGTCGAGAGAGCTATCAAATTCATGATGCCGAGCAAAGGGCTTCGCAAGAAGGAACCTGTACCTAGTTCCCAAGCGCTGACCTCACCTTCGCCAATACGTCCGACACTATAATTGGTCATTAAGTGGTGTAAATCATGATATTTAAGGTATTTAAATCGCTCTTCTATGTTAGGTAACGGCACCAACAAGCATCCTGTATAAACGGGAACTGTTAACGGTCTTTTGCCGAGTTCTTGACCAAAACCCACTCGGGCATAAAATGCTGATAGTTCCTGTTGTATACTCATAAGGCATAACTTCCTTGTGTTAAAACTGTGGATTATACTGAGACTGATTATGATTTATTGCGGCTCAGTCGATTCCAACCCAACCGCGCGCAGACTAACACAATATAATCGCTAATGTCGTCGTCATTACGCCAGAAAATATGATCCCAACTTCGCCACAGCCATTTGTTGCCGCAGAGCTAGTGATTCGATAGAAAGGGAAAATACCTACCTCTCTTGTGTAGGTACATGTACTGTTCCACGTTTCGGTGTTGCTGGCAACAAGCGACACGATAATAAAGGCACTAAAAATAGCGATTAGGGATAAAAAAATTCGGCTGGATATCAAGCCAAACCTCAAAGAGTGATAGTACTGATACCACCTATCATGACAAGTTGGCATCAGAAAAGCGCAACATTAACACAGTACGAGGACACCAGTGATAAAAGAGCCATCTTTAGATGGTTTTTTATATCCATCGAGGCTTTTAAACAACCGAGTATTGGTCGCCAATTAAGTCAGAGGTAATTATTAAGGTCGACGAATTGGCTACTAATAACGACTTGAAATATCGATATCTGAGGTGGGGCGGGAGCAACAGGTGAGAATTTCGCCTTCGCGAATATAGGCTAATGGTTCGAGGATATAGGTAACTGAGCCAAAATTTAATTTACAGCGGCACGCCCCACAGGTGCCATCGCGGCAGTGGTAGTTGACCTTAAGACCCTGTGATTCAAGATATTCCAAGGTAGTGCGTGCGCTACCACTGGGATATTTTTCGTCACATAACACATTGTTATAGGTTATTTCTTTCATTCTGTTGTTTACCAAATCATTGGCGCGGTAAGATGCCGCGCCAAGTCTTCTACTTATAGATCGAAGTCGTCAAACTCATCGCTATCGAGTTCACTATCGATTTGTCCGACCAGGTATGACGAAATTTCACTTTCTTGCGGCGCCACTTGCACGTTATCACTGACCAAATACGAGTTAATCCATGGCAGTGGGTTGGTAATGGTGGCAAACGGGGGTTTGTGACCAATAGCAATTAAACGCTGATTGGAGATATACTCAATATATTGCTTGAGTATCACCGCATTCAATCCGATCATTGAACCGTCTTTAAATAGGTAATCAGCCCATTCTTTTTCTTGATCGACAACATCGAGAAATACCTGCAAGCCCTGATCTTTAAACTGCTCGGAAATTTCTTTCATTTCTGGATCATCTTTGCCCTCGGCCCACAGGTTTAAGATGTGTTGAGTACCGGTTAAATGGACCGCCTCATCGCGTGCGATAAGCTTAATTATTTTTGAATTACCCTCGAGCAGTTCACGCTCGGCAAAGGCAAATGAACAGGCGAAGCTCACATAAAAGCGAATAGCTTCGAGCGCGTTAACCGAACAAATACATAAGAATAAGCGCTCTTTTAGTTTACGTTCGCTAACCTCGATGCTGCGTCCTTTAACCTGATAAGTGCCCGGGCCTTGAGATTGCAACAATTGAGTGGTTAGGATCACATCATCAAAAAATTTGGCGATGCTGCTGGCGCGTTTTAAGATGTTTTCATTGATCAAAATGTCATCGAACACGGCGCTTGGATCGGTAAACAAGTTACGCAAGATGTGCGTGTAAGAGCGCGAATGAATGGTCTCATAAAAGGCCCATGTTTCCACCCAAGTTTCAACTTCTGGTAAGGACACAATCGGCAACAAGGTCACATTGACACTGCGCGCTGCGATCGAATCTAACAGGGTCTGATATTTTAGATTACTGATAAAAATATGACGTTCGCTTTCCGTTAGTTTCTGCCAATCCATGCGATCTTTTGAGATATCAACTTCTTCAGGGCGCCAAAAGAAGGAAATTTGCTTTTCAATCAACTTTTCAAAGATTGGCAATTTTTGTTGATCAAAACGGGAAACGTTCACCGAATGACCAAGAAACATTGGCTCATGTAAAGGGTTGTTTTTGTGCTGATCGAAGGTAGAGTATGTCATTTCTTATCCCAAAAATGTACCATCATATCACCCCGATTTGTTGTCTCTATCAAAGGGATATCAATGGTGATTGACTATGCTTGATTGTTGTTAGTGTATCACTTGTTATAGTGTTTATAAAACCATAAAACACTATATGTAGTATTTAGTTGCTTTAACACTCACTTTGCTAACCACTGTAAATTTTAGCAATAAGTTACCATTGTCGGTGGGCTTTTGGTAGCAAAATTTAGGGCTAAAAACTAACTTTTATGCTTGACTTACTCACCGGCCTAAAGCAATTAGCTATGGTACTAAGGTAGCAAACCCATTACGCTTATTTTGTATTACGCTTAGGCATAATTAATCTTAATTTCTGATAGGACAAATAATGTTAAAAGGTAAAGTAGCTTTAATCACCGGATCAACCAGCGGCATCGGCCTGGCCACGGCACACGTATTGGCCGAGCAAGGGATTGATCTAATTCTTCATGGATTGATGTCAATCGAGCAGGGCAGTGCACTGGCTAATGAGTTTAGGCAAAAATATCAAATTAATACCGTGTTTAGCAATGCTGACTTGCGCGAGCCGCAGGCGATTAGCGAGTTTATTAAGCAGGGGATTGCGAGTCTTGGTAGCGTCGATATCTTAATCAATAATGCCGGTATTCAGCACACTCAAGGAGTGGCAGATTTCCAGATCAATAAGTGGAACGATATTCTATCAATTAACTTATCGGCCGCTTTTCATACCATTCAACAATGCTTGCCCGGCATGACAGAGAACGGCTGGGGCCGGATCATTAACGTGGCCTCGGTGCACGGTTTGGTCGGCTCCAAAAATAAGTCAGCTTATTGCGCGGCCAAACATGGCATCGTAGGATTAACCAAGGTCGTGGCACTTGAATGCGCCGAGCTAGGCATTACGGCCAATGCTATTTGCCCTGGTTGGGTCGATACGCCGTTAATTAATGATCAGATCGAGCATATCGCGAAACAACAGGATATCGACTTTAAGCAGGCGCAGTACCAGCTCGTCACCGCGAAACAACCGCTGCCTGAGATGATGGATCCACGTCAAATTGGTGAGTTTATTCTATTCTTATGTAGCGACAGCGCCCGTAACATGACCGGCTCAGCCTTGCCGATGGATGGTGCCTGGACGGCGCAATAACCGCGAGGTTTATCGTGTAAAGGCCAGAGTATCGAACGTGTCTGGCCTTGAGCACTATCACCGCGCGATAAAATCACTGATTATTTGATAAGTCTGCTCTACTTCCTCTTCGACCATACTGCGTAATAACATATAGGCATGAATCATCGAATCAAATTGATGATGTTGCACGTTCACGCCAACCTCGGCCAATTTTTTGGCATAGGCGATGCCTTCATCTCTCAATGGGTCGCACCCTGCGGTGATCACTAAGGTCGTCGGCATGCGGGCATCGAACCGCCCAAGCAGTGGTGAGGCGGCGCGAATAACGGCGCTATCTTGAGCCTTGTTTTGACCTTTGTTTTGAAAGTAGGACTGAAAGTACCAGGCAACCTTGGCCTTATCTAGCAGGAATCCTTGGCCATTGTGCTCAACCGATGGACTGCTTAACGTATAGTCGACACTGGGATAGACTAGGATCTGCTTAGTGATGGATATCTTGTCATTATCAATGTTATTCATCACCAAGGTGGTACAGATGGCGCCGCCTGCACTATCGCCTGCGATAAAGAGTTGTTGCGAGAAGTTGAGGCCGCTTAGCAGTTGTTGATATTGCTCGAGCAAGAGTTGGCAATCGTCAATACCACAAGGATAAGGATGTTCTGGCGCGAGTCGATAGTCGATGGTCAGTACAATCGATTGCGTGCGCTGGGCTAATTCACGGCTAATCGAGTCATACAGTTCGATGCTGCCGCACATGTGGCCACCGCCATGAAAGTGCAGTAATACTGGCAGCGCCTTGCTTGGGTCGGGATGGTATAAGCGCACGTCCAGCTGGTGGTCGCTAGCGGCCAAACTGAGATCTTTGACCAAACTTACTTGCGGGCCTTGGCCCATCAATTCACTCAATTTATTCAAATTGCTACGGGTCAGTTCTGGGCTAAAGCCGATACCTTGCGCTTGCGCCTCTGTTGTCGCGATGGCGACTTGTTCTAACAATGGGGTCAATTTAGGAGAAACGATACCGCGCATAATTATTCCTTGTTTGAGTTTGCTGTTTCCGGCAGAAAAAAACTGCCGATAAAGAAGGTACTGCTGATCACCGATATTAAGATCAGCGATGGGGTGTAATCGCCGCCATTTAAATCGACCATCTTGCCAAAGATCCATAATACAACGGTGGAAATCATATAACTAATCGAATAGAACAGGCTAAAAACCACGGTGATACGGCGGGTGGTCATGTTAGGCAATTCGTGGGGAATGGACACCAGTGCGGTGATAGGGAAAAAGATAAAGAAACCCAACACTATCGCACATAGCGTTTGCAACCACGTAACGGGACTAAAGGATAAGCCAATGATGGTAAGTAAAATCATCAGTCCTGACCAACGGATCACCGGCACCCGCTGCGCTATCTTCTTACTGTAGATTATGCCCGCCAAGGTACCGATGATGCCAAAGCCAATCACCCATTTACTTTGGCTGATGCCCGCCTTGGGATAGAAGGTAAACAGGCAGATATAGAACGTTAACAGGCCAGAGTAGGTTAGGCCATAAGCCCAGTTAAATTTATCTTTGAGTCCGTCAAGATAGCTGTAACCGTCTTGGTTGTCGGTCTGACTATCACCGTGGCTAGTGGTTTGCTCAAACTTGACCAATAGCCACGCCAACGCGATACAGATACTGGCGAGCGAGAAAATAATTAGGCTGGCTTTCCAGCCGCCGGTAAACCCATTAATGTCTGGCATAAACCATAAGATGAGGGCGGTGCCAACGTTAAAGGAAACCGCGTTGAGTCCATTGATCACCGGTCGCTCGCTAGGGGCAAACCAATGCATCACGATAGGGTTAAAATAGACAATCATAAACGCGCCGCCTAGGCCCATTAAGAAGCGACTGAGCAATAGCAATTCATAATTTGGCGCGAGCGGCGTGACAATGCCGATGATGATCAACAGGCTCGCGATAAAAAACGCATACTTGATGCCAAATTTAATCATCAACCAGGCTGCGCCAAAGGTACCCACGATCTTGGCAAAGGTTACCGCGCCACTTATCAGGCTAGCCGAGGCCAGGCTGTCGATGTGCATCGATTGCATGATTGGACCCATGCTGGCCGCGCCGCCGACCCACGCCATGGCAAACAGCATGTAGCTAAAGAAAATTAAGGCTTGTACGATGTATTTATTGGTGATTCTCATAGACGATCGGTTCTCAGGACAGTAGGCTAGTATTAGGTTACCCCAAGGCGATGGCCAAATAACTGCTACCTTAGTACACTACTTTAGTCGCGCTGCAATGTTATGCTAAGCTTAGGATAATAAAAGAATAATTTATATTTTGGAGATGGTAACTTGTTAGCTTGGCTTTCCCTTGATACTTGGTTGATTACCGTACTATCAATAACCTATCTCGCTATTCTGTTTGTTATTGCCTATTGGGGGCAAAATCAGTCGAGCAAAAATTGGCGCTGTCGTCCCTGGGTATATAGTTTGTCGCTTGGGGTTAGTGTCACGTCGTGGGCGTTCTATGGCATGGTCGGCCAAGCAGTGAACACGGGAATGTGGTTGGCGCCAATTTATATTGGTACCATCTTGTGTCTGGTCTTTGCCTGGCCGATGCTGCTTAAAACGTTGACCATCATCAAGCGCCAAAACCTAACCTCCATCGCCGATTTTATTGCCTTTCGTTACGATCGTTCGCCCAGCATGGCCGCCGCCGTTGCCTTAGTGGTGCTGGTGGGCACCATTCCATATATCGCGCTGCAATTGAGGGCGATTAGCGTGAGTTTTGACTTGCTCACTGGCACCTATCAAACCGGCATTAGCACCGCCTTTGTGGTGACCATCGTGCTAATTATTTTTAGTATGTTGTTTGGTACGCGTCAAATCTCGGCCAGTAAACACAATCAAGGGTTAGTGTTGGCGATTGCCGTCAGCTCGGTGGTAAAACTCTTCGCGTTAACGGCGGTGGGTTTGTTCGCCACCTATTTTGTGTTCGACGGCTTTGGCGACTTGCTTAGCCAACAGCCTGTGGTCGAGTCAGTTAATGCGCCTGCACAGTCTATTTATTTGGCCATCGCCCAAGCGGTACTTGGCGCCATCACCATCTTTATTCTGCCGCAACAGTTTCACATGATGATGATTGAGAATCATCATCCCGATGAGCTAAAAAGTGCGCGCTGGATGTATCCGTTCTACCTGATCCTGATTAACCTGTTTGTGCTACCCATTGCCATAGCGGGTCAGTTGACCTTTCCGGGGGGCAGTGTCGATCCTGATACCTTTGTGCTAACGCTGCCACTGTTCTATCAACAAGCCTGGCTCGGCATTGTGGTCTATATTGGCGGCTTAGCCGCGGCCACTAGCATTGTCATCGTCTCGGCCATTGTGTTGAGTAATATGCTCTCCACCGAGATTTTAGCGCCGACGCTGTTGAAATTACGCCGCTTTAATTCCCAACAAGCGCCTCAAATGTCAGGGCTGTTACTCAATTTACGACGCAGCGCCATCGCGGTGATATTATTATTGGCCTTTAGCTTTGAGCGCATCATCGGTCAATCTCATTTGGCCAGCATTGGCCTAATGTCCTTTGTGCTGTTATCGCAATTTGCTCCCGCCACCGTAGGCGCGCTGTATTGGCGCAAGGGCACCGCGAAAGGGGCATTAGTTGGGCTAATTATCGGTAGCCTAGTGTGGTTATATTGTCTGTTGTTACCCTTAGTGATGCCAGAGGCGCGTTGGGTACTCGACGGACCGCTCAATATTGCGTGGTTAAAACCGACCGGATTATTTGGCTTAACCGCATTGGACAGTGTTAGTCATGGTGTGTTTTATTCACTGCTGATGAATTTAACCGCCTACGTGAGCATCTCACTGCTTAGCCATCGCAGCGTCGGTGAAAAACTACAGGCGGAGCTTTATGTCGCCAAGAGCCAGAGTCAATTTGAGCGTCAACTGAGCATCGATGATTTATACAATCTGTTGTTGCGCTTTACCGACCAAGCGACCGCCGACAAATTGCGCTTGCTAGCCAACGATAAATTATTTGAGCTGAGCCATGACAAAGCCATCGAATTTACCCGCCTCGAACTGTCGGGGGTGTTGGGTTCAGCGTCGACCAGCATGGTGATGAAAGCGGCCTCAACCTCGCAAGATATGCCGCTGGAAGATGTGGTGAGCATTGTCGATGAAGCCAATCGGATGTTTCGCTTCAATCGAGAGTTGCTCCAGTCTGGGGTCGAAAATATTGAGCAGGGGATCTGTGTGGTCGATGCCGACATGCGTTTAGTGGCGTGGAATCAACGTTATATTCAGTTACTCGATTATCCCGCCGGCTTTATTAATGCTGGCAAGCCGATAGAAGAGCTGATCCGCTTCAATATTAATAAGGGCATTATCAAAGGCTGCGAAGAGCAAGCAATGATAGCGCGGCGCATTAAGCATATGCGACAAGGTGATAGTCACCACTTTCAGCGCACCATGCCCAGTGGTGTGGTGCTTGAAATTCGCGGTCAGGCGATGCCCGGCGGTGGCTTTGTTAGCACCTATTCCGACATCACCAGCTACATAGAAAACGCCAAGGCCTTGCAGCTAGCCAACCAAAGCTTAGAGAAACGTGTGGCGCAGCGCACGGCCCAACTTGAGTTAGCCAAGGCGGAAGCCGAAGCGGCCAATCGCAGCAAGACGCGATTCTTAGCCGCCGCCAGCCATGATCTGATGCAGCCGTTTAACGCGCTGACCCTATTTACCTCGATGCTTAAGAACAAGGTAAGCGGCCAAGAGCTAACCCAACTCGCCAATCATATTGGTGACTCGCTCAATGTGGTGGAGGGCTTGCTCTCTGATCTGGTGGAGATATCGCGTCTGGACAGCGGGTCGCCGACTATCGATATCACCCCCTTCGCGGTGGACGAGCTATTGGCGCCACTCAAACATGAATTTGTGGTGTTATCCCAGCAACAAGGTATCGACTTTAGTTGCCAACTGAGCAGCTGTTATGTGCAAACAGATGGGCGCATGGTGCGGCGTATCGTGCAAAACTTTCTGTCTAATGCCATTCACTATTGTAACGACAAGGTGGGCAATAAAGCCGGACTCAGCAACAAAATATTGCTTGGCGTGCGCCGTGACGGTGAGCGCTTACGTATCGAAGTGTGGGATAACGGACCAGGCATTGCGCCAGCATTACAGCAGCAAGTTTTTCAAGAATTTGAACGCCTTGAGCAGACGCGCGACGTGCCAGGTCTTGGCCTAGGCTTAGCGATTGCACAGCGTATGGCTAACTTGTTGGGCCTGACGATCGGCTTAAGCTCTGAGCTGGGCAAGGGCACGTGTTTTAGTGTCACGTTACCACGCGTGGCTAAACAGTCGGCACCAGTCACCGTGATAGGCCGCGAAACTGCCATTGATGATTTACAAGATATGGCGGTATTAGTGATCGACAATGATCCGTTAATGCTCACCGCGATTGCCTCACAACTGAGCGAGTGGGGTTGTGATGTGACGATGGCGAGCGACTTGTTAACAGCTCAGGCCCATTATGAGCAACATAATCAGCCTCCACGTTTTGTGGTGGTTGACTATCATCTTGATCATGATTGCAATGGGGTGGATGTAGTGCGTCAATTGGCCGAGCAACAAGGGTGGCAATTGCCTTGTGTGATCTGTTCGGCAGATCCCTCAGAGTCCGTACGTCAGCATACCAGCGATGCTAACTTTTTGTTTTTGCGCAAACCGGTTAAGGCATTGGCGCTAAAACGGGTGATTAAACAGCTACTTAATTAACACAATAGATAGGTTAACTCACCACCTGATGTTGTGGTGGTGCTAGCATCAATTGTTGATAGGCCAAGCCTGCTAAGGTGCGATTGTTGACTTGGAGTTTCTCTAAGATCGCCGAGACATGTTTTTTTACCGTGGTCTCTTTAATATCCAGATCATAGGCAATTTGTTTGTTAAGGCGGCCATCGGCAATCTGGGTTAATACGATATATTGCTGCGGGGTTAACTGCGCTAGCTGTTTAGCTAATGTCCTGTTGGCCTGCACGAGCTGCTGATCCCCTTGTCCCTCGATATGTTGTGGCAGCCAAATGTCACCGTTTAACACGCAATCGATGGCACTGGCGATGGTGGATAAATCCGACGATTTGGGGATAAACGCGGCAGCGCCAAAGTTAATCGCTTTTTGCATGGTGTCGCTATTATCATCCGATGACACCATGATCACCACCAAATCTGGATAATGATTTTGCAGCTGAGTCAGTCCAGTAAAGCCATCATTGCCCGGCATATGTAGATCAAGAAACACTATTTCAAGACTTGGGCGGTGTTCTATCGCGGCCAATAGCTCACTAAAATCATTGGCCTCAAGGGTTGCCGCATCGGGAATGCATTCGATAATCGCCTGATTTAAGGCGGTGCGAAACAGCGGATGATCGTCGGCAATAATTACCTTAGGGTTGCTCATTAGGTCTCCAATTAATCTCGCCGCTTCAAGCCATCCATGGCACCGCGGCATATCGTTCGTCGTGAACATCGCCGCTTCAAGCCATCCATGGCGCCGCGGCATACCGTTCATCGTGAACATCGCCGCTTCAAGCCATCCATGGCACCGCGGCATATCGTTCGTCCTGAACATCGCCGCTTCAAGCCATCCATGGCGCCGCGGCATACCGTTCATCCTGAACATAAAAAGTCGGCAAATGCCGACTTTATAGTAACGTATTTAACCGGCCGCTGGCTTAAAATTGATAGCTAACGGTTAATGACACCGTGGTTGGGTCGCCGTAATAGCCGATTAAGGTATTATCGCCGCCTAAACCAGGGGCATAGGTGCCATCGTCCAGTGGTGTGACAAATTGGTAACCACCCACCATATACTCTTCATCGGTCAAGTTCTTAACGTGTAAGCCAACATTCCAGTCACCATCAACGTTATACCAGCTGACGCTGAAATTTGCGATGCCATAACCGTCTTGGCTTAACAAACTGTTCTCTTCAAACAACACATAATCATCACGGTAGTAGTAACTGGCATTGATGATAAAATCGCCCACGTTAGATTCTATAGTGTAGTTAGCACCAAGGTTAAAGGTGTAATCGGGGGTATTTGAAATGCTAAATCGGTCTGATTTATCAAATGTCACGCCCGTCTCAGGATCGGTATCCATCACCTCTTTAAACTCTGAGTCAATAAAACCAATGCTGGCATTAAGCATCAAGTTGTCACTGGCTAGGTAGGTAAATTCAGCCTCAATACCATTTGCGTCCGATGAGCCGATATTACCTAGGCGTTGATTAAGTTCGGAAGCGTCTTTACCTGGCAATACCGAGATATATTGACGGTCATCGTGTTGTAATGAGAACAAGGTGATATTGGCACGTAATCTGTTGTCTAACCATTCGCTTTTCATGCCCAGCTCGACTGAGGTAACATCTTCTGGGTTAGCCGCTTGTTCGGCAGTCGTGGCACGTGGATTAAAGGTACCTGATTTGAAGCCTTTCGAGTAGCTGGTAAAGAACATTAGATCGTTATTTGCTTGATATTCCACGCCGAGACGCGGGGTGAATTTCGACCAATCTTCTTGATCGTCCAGTACCACTGGCACTAATTCACCTGCGGGGCGTACATAACCGGGCACCCACTCAGACTCTGGATAGGCGGTCGCATAGATTAAGCCGTTGCGCACAATGGCTTTCTTTTCATCTTGGGTATAGCGCGCGCCAGCCGTTAGCGACCATTGATCGCTGATATCATAACTTAGCTGAGCATAGGCCGCCTTGCTGGTGGAGTTACTACAGCCGCTGACCTCGCGGGTAAGTCCCGGCAGGCCGAGGCTGTTACCAAATACTTCTAAAATGGCATCGAAATGACCGCAAGACTCACCATCATATAAATAGAGCCCGGCAACAAGCTTGTAGTCTTCGCCAATATTGTTGAGTTGCAACTCGTGGGATTTCTGCTCGTCATCATAGATCGCAGGCACATCAAAGATCCGCAGTGGCGTATTATCAAAATCGATGTTGGTGGGGGAGTAGCTCTCTCTTGCCGCATACACATACTTGAGGCTAGTACTGTCACTGACATCCCATTTAGCCACAAAACTCATGCCTTCAAGCTCAACCTTGTTCCATGTTGGCATGCTGGTGTAAGAGTCATAGACGCTGTCTGGTACCGGCGCATCGGTTAACACACTTGGCAGCAAACGGTAGCCGCCTTTTGAGTTGGATTTGTCTTCGGTTTTATCCCAGTTTAGACTCAGTAATAAATCTTCGGTTGGGTGGTATTCGAGGGTAATACGCGCCGCGGTTACATCTTTATTATAGTTTTCATTGTCTTGGCCTGACAATTCCGATTGCAAGAACTTGCCATAACCGTCGCGATTAAGGCTAGCAACGCCGAAACCAAAGAACAGCTTGTCGTCGATTAATGGAATTTGTCCGGTGAACTTAATGTCGCGCTGGCTGTAACTGCCAAGCGTTCCCTGCAGATTAAACTCGGCGTCGCCAGACATTTCCTTGGTGACGTATTTAATGGCGCCCCCGATGGTGTTTTTACCGTACAGGGTGCCTTGTGGTCCGCGTAATACTTCGACCCGCTCAATATCGAGTAAGTCCAGTACCGCCCCTTGTGGCCGGGCCATGTAGACATCGTCGATATAAATACCGACCCCCGCCTCGTAGCCCCACAGTGGATCTTGTTGACCTACGCCACGAATAAAGGCGGTAATGGTTGAGTTGGTGCCGCGGCTACGTTGCAACGTGGTATTTGGTGAGAACTGTTGTACTTCGGTGATCACTGCAATGCCGAGTTCGGCTAATTCATCGGCACTGATCGACGTCACGGCTACTGGTACTTCTTGCAGGCTCTCGACAGTCTTGCGCGCGGTGATTTCGATGCGCTCTAGCCCAGCATCTTTGTCCTTGTCTTGCTCGGCTGCGTGCATTACGCCACTGGTTAAAGCGGTCGTAATAGCAATGGCAAGGTAGCTTAGTTTATTGCTGTAGTTTTTCATAATGCTCCCATATTTCCTTTATTATTTTTAATGCTTTTAAATGATTAACTGTGTTAAATAAACTCTATAACAAAAATCTCAAAAGTGAATTGGTACCATAGTAGTATGTGGTCAATTTTGGCGTAATATCAGTCTGTTATGTGTTTTAATTTAACCGCCAGAACGTAATGATTGAGCTGGCTGCTGCGATTGGTGCGGGCAATAAAAAGGCCGCTGGGGTGCCACCATACTGCTGTTGCTCATTGACACTAATGCCATGTCCCATGTCGGCGATCTCGATCAGCTCTACCTGATTTTGCTGCGCTTGGTTTTGCCATCGGGTTATTTGAACACCTGCTGTTTTGGTCACAACTGGCGAGCGATTGAGCGCGCTTAAGCTCGCCCATTGTTTAGCCAATGCACTTGAATTTTCTCGGTTGACCACCGTGTCTTTGGTGCCCGTCCATATCGATAAGGCGGGCCACACGCGTTGTTGTGGGTGTATCGCTTGAGCAAGTTCACTCAATTGCTGGGTCGATTGGGACGGTCCGCTGCGCATACAGGAAATTGCTTTGATCAGGTTATCGGCGCAAGGATAGGCAATGCCAGCAACCACAGCGCCAGCGGTAAATAGGTTTGGATAGTTGACCAACATGCTATTGGCCATAGCGCCACCGGCAGACAGCCCGACGATATAAACCTGCTTGGCGTTGATCTTACTCTTTAGTGTGGTGATCATGTTAAACAGTGATTGGCTCTCACCTTGGCCAGCGTCGGTATCTTGGGCCGAAAACCAGTTGAAACACCGCTTGATATTGTTGCTATCACTCTGTTGGGGAATTAGTAGGGTGAATTTGTGTGCCTTAGCGAGTGCGGAAAAGCCACTATTATCGGCTAGCTGTTGGCCGTCCTGCACGCAGCCATGAAGCAGCACCACCAGATTATCACTTGCCGCTCCAGGGTGTAAGTAACTGGCACTGAGTTGACCTGGGTTGGCACCAAAGTCAGTAAACTGCTGATAATTGGCGATGGCGCTAGATGAGAGCACGCCAATTAGCAGCAATAAGAGGTGAGGCTTAAACATGTTCGCTTCCCTAGACAATAATTATACTAGGCTAAGCATGGCGCAAATATTAAGCGGGTAAAATGGTACTTTAGATCCAGCCTGATAAAATGCCCTTTACCAATGTACGTTGACGAAATTGCTGTGGAAACTGAGCGGCTGTAAAATTTATTGCCGTTTGCATCTGGTCAAGATAAACAGGCAATAGCTTTTGACGGTAATAACTCGAAACTAATTGATAGTTTAGGCATTAGCAGAGAATACTAGATTAAAGTTGTTTAAAATTTCCTTGGTCAATATGATAATTTCGTAGGAGAAGAGCAAGCGCTAAGACGATGCGCTAACGACCATCACCATTGTTGGTATAAGGGCGTCCAACATTTATTGGTGTCTAATTTTTTGTTTCAAATTACTTTATATTTAGCAAGCAGTATAATAAGAACAAAAGCAATCACAAATGTTGTCAGCCAGTGTACTGCGTCAAACGTAGGTTTATCTGCCAGATAAAATATCAAGTAAGAAGCAATTGTATAATTTGAACCAGCAAAAACAGACAACCAATATTTGCTCGCTGTTAAACCTTTTTTCGATTTACTTATTTGTGTCGATAATATTGCGGCAATGAAAACAAGCGCAATATTATTTCCATAAGCATCATGTACATCAAGTTGGATATTTAACCAAACGACGCCAGTGGTCATTAAAGAATATGAAAGCATATATAGTGTAATTAATTTAAATGTCATTTGTAATGGGCTCAGCACTTGAGTTCATCTAAATGATGGCCAGAGCCTTGTACAATGAGACCTCTAACATGCAAAGCAGGTCCAGAGTTAACTTTAGGACAATCATGTATATGACTTATAGTTGCTGCTGGTCTTCCCATTTAAATTGCTCTATTACAAGTATATATTTAGTCTAGTGCTAAGAATAGAAAATGCAATGATGTGAACTTACAACGTTCGGGTGATGGGCTGTATTTACCTGCGAGTTGGTTGTGTTATGCACAAAGGCGCTAATGTTTGAGGCATTAGCGATTAACTGCGGCGTCAAAATTAGGTAGGGTAACAACATCACCAGCTAGTAAGTTATCGATATGGATGTTGCCAATGCGAACTCTGACCAGCCTTAATGTGGCAAAGCCCACAGCAGCCGTCATTTTTCTTATCTGACGATTTTTCCCTTCACACAAAGTGATAGAGATCCAACTTGTAGGACCATGGCGCGGGTCGCGGATTTTACGGCCACGAGCGGGGAGTTGCGGCTCATCATCTAGTTTAAACGCTTTACAAGGTAGGGTTAGATATTTGGTTCCGCTGATGCCAATTTCAACACCATGTTGAAGTTGTGACATTGCTTCGCCAGTAATCGCGCCATCGACTTGCACGTAGTACTCTTTTTCGATCCCTTTGGATCTGACTTTGTGGCTCATCAACCCATCGGTTGTGAGCAACAATAAGCCTTCGGAGTCGTGATCTAATCGGCCTATCGCCATCGTGTTATTGGGGAAGTTAGATAGTTCGCCTAATAGAGGCTTGTTCTTTCGTGATTCAGGTTTAAACTGACTTAAATAACCATAGGGCTTATATATTTTAAAGTGCTGATGATCTTGGCTTGATGCCGCGAGCTCTTTTAAACAGGTTGGATTAGTGGTTGGCATGAAAGAAAGCTTTAAGTCTGAGTTGCATCGCATTATACAATTAGTTTGGGCTAGATGCACTGTGCCTGCAAAGCGTTGTGCTTGAGTGACACTGATCGCCAATCATCTCGGCAATATGCTCCCTGTCATTGCCCTAATGTGCACATCCTTGTGCACGCTGAACATAAAAAGAGGTTCTAAGCACCTAATACTGGTCAGTTAAGGAGTGTGCGAACGATGAAACGCGGTCGCTCCCGTCCTTTATCGCCTTAAATTAAAAATTGGCCAATGAAAAAATCAGGGACGATTTTTGATTCGCGCTGTCACTGCTTAGGCGGACTTCCTTATGCCAGAGGCATAACGGTTCTACCTGCGCTCCGTTCACCCCTTCGGGGCCAGCAAAGCTGTTCAAAATTGATCCAGTCAATTTTGTAGTATTTACCGCAGGCGACTGCATGGATGCAGAAGATAGAGCAACGCAGGAGCA
>Ga0105355_10000611_pt1 | contig 32786 bp, 29 predicted proteins | sample GOMGulsemesocosm_2_FD_83508 | JGI IMG/M metagenome (GOLD analysis project Ga0105355, IMG submission 83508) | Methane-oxidizing microbial communities from mesocosms in the Gulf of Mexico - GOM9C Gulf of Mexico | ecosystem: Environmental > Aquatic > Marine > Cold seeps | place: Gulf of Mexico...
TTATAATTCCCATCCAATTTAAGCACCTATTTATATGCGAGCGTGGCGGAATTGGTAGACGCGTTGGACTTAAAATCCAATTCTGGTTTCAGAGTGTCGGTTCAATTCCGACCGTTCGCACCATGATCAATGAAAATAATGTTAAGACATTGTTTTTTTTGTGAACAAAAAATATCATAGATGATGTTTTTAAATTTAGTCCAATATTGACAGGAACATTATTGAGAAATGAAATGTATATTTCATTTTAGAAAACAAAAATCATATCACGATATGATTTAAAATTAACTACTTCCTATAGTTACATGTTGGAGAATTGACAGAGTTGGTCGAATGTACCGGTTTTGAAAACCGGCGAGGGTCACACCTCCGAGGGTTCGAATCCCTTGTTCTCCTCCATTATAATTTTAAAACAATCAAAACAATACTTATACAGTGGCTCGATAGCTCAGTCGGTAGAGCAAAGGACTGAAAATCCTTGTGTCGACAGTTCGATTCTGTCTCGCGCCACCACTTCACAAGCATTTTAAATTACATATCTTTTTTCTACTAATATTCTATTTACTTATTTTAAAACTACATTAATACATTAATTATATATATATGCTAATTAAACTATGCCCTTGTTCTTCTTTGATTAAGACAATAATAAAATCTACAAGATTTAAATACCAAGAATCTATTGATATAGTGCACAAATTTTGATGCTCTTTCAAAATAAGGTATAAAATTTCATAATCAATAATGCAAAACAATACCCTATCCATACTTTTAAAAAATATTTATTAAACAACACATAGTTTTTTTACAAACATCCGTCTAAAAAGAAAAGAGGATTTAATAAAGAGCTAAATAGATCATCATAATAGCTCATGGGGAAGCTCTGGATTTAAAAGTCCTAATATTAAGGGAATTGCGAAGAAGAATCAAAAACGTCCTAACAAGTGCGTCAGAAGCAAAAAAACAAAACAGAGAAAATATATTTAAGTTAAAATATTAAAAAAAGAAGAGATTTACTTAGATCTCTTCTTTTGTGCTTTAGCTTAGGGACTAAAGCAGAGTTTAATATGAAGAATTTTTTTCTTTGTTTTTGTTATGAAAAGAAGAAGAGACTTCATTTGCTGCTTTTATCATAAAATTGGCATCAGAACCTACGGTTACAAAATCAAAACCAAGTGCTTTCATTTTTAAGGCGTATTCGACTGTAGCATTATGAATACCTGCATATTTATTATATTTTTTGGCTGTTTTTAAAATATGCATAATTTTTTTAAAAACAAAAGCTTCTTCTTGATCAAATTTTGGTTCATAGCCCAAATTAAAAGATAAATCCGCAGGTCCAATATAAACAGCATCAATGCCTTCAACACTTAAAATGTCTTCTAAGTTATCTAAGGCATCTTTGGTTTCAATCATGGCTACTATTAAGATAGAGTTATTAGCAAGTTGCGCATAATTTCCTTCAAAAACATATTTCGCACGAATGGGACCAAAACTTCTTTTTCCCATAGGAGGATAATAAGAATATTCAACGAGTTTTTGAGCTTCTTCTTTATTATTAATCATAGGACAAATAATGCCATCAACCCCTGCATCCAAAATTTTCATAACATGAGCAGGATCTAACCAAGGAACTCTTACCATGGTAGTAGTTTTTGTTGTATTAATAGCTCTTAACATGTCAACCGCTTTTAAATAATCATTAATACCATGTTGCATATCTATTGTCAAAGAATCAAAACCTTGATGACTCATTATTTCTGCACTAAAAGCTTCTGGCATAGACAACCAACCATTTAAGGTTGTTTGTTTATTTTCCCAGGCTTTTATAAGTTGATGGTTTTTCATTATTATTCCTTATGCAAATTGTGTGGTAATTATTTTTGTATTCATATATTCATACATTCCTTCTTCTCCACTTTCACGTCCAAAACCACTGGCTTGAATTCCACCAAAAGGAACTTCAGCAGCCGCTAGAGCAAAAGAATTTACTCCCACCATTCCAGCTACTAAATCACTTGAAGTTCTATTCGCTAATTCTAAAGAAGTAGTAAAAGTATAAGAAGCCAAGGCATATTCTGTTGAATTGGCTTTTTTAATTACTTCATCATATGTTTTAAAACTTTGAATCAAAGCAATAGGTCCAAAAATTTCATTGCATAACAAAAATGAATTGTTAGGAAGATCTCGTATTACCGTTGGCTCAAAAAAGAAACCTTTAGTAAAACCTTCTGGTCTTTTTCCACCTGTTAAAATTTTTCCACCTTGCACAGCTACTTTTTCTAAGAAAGCTTCAATTTCATCTCTTCTTCTTGCATGAACCAAAGGTCCCATAGTTGTTTTTTCATCCAAACCAGAACCTAAAATATGTTTTTTAACTTCAGCTACCATCACCTCACAAAATTCATCCATTTTACTTTCATGAATATAAAATCGTGTCGGAGAGACACACACTTGTCCTGCATTTGCAAATTTAACAGCAGCACATAAAGTAGCAGCTTTTTTAATATTGGCATCGCTGTGAACAATTACAGGAGCATGACCTCCTAATTCCATTGTCACTTTTTTCAAAGTGATAGCAGAAGATTCAATGAGTTTTTGCCCTACTTCAGTTGAACCTGTTAGTGAAAGTTTTCGCACTCTTGGGTCATTCATAATTCTTGGACTTAATTTTCTTGCGCTTCCACAAAGAAAAGAAACCAAACCTTTTGGTAATCCTGCATCATGGCAAGCTTCAATAAGTTTCATTCCTGTTAAAGGAGCAACATCAGTTGATCGTAAAATCATAGGACACCCAGCTGCTAAAGCAGGTGCTAGTTTTCGTGCCATTAATAAAATAGGAAAATTCCAAGAAGAAAAGGCAGCTACTGTACCAATAGGTGAGTGCTCAACTTTTACAGTAGTATTAGGAACCCTACTTTGAATGGTTTTCCCATAAATTCTTTTTGTTTGTTCTGAAAACCAAATAAACTGATCAATACTTAAAGTTACTTCTCTTTTAGCTTGTGCCAAAGGTTTCCCCGTTTCTAAAGAAACGGTATATGCAATTTCATCTTCATTCACTTTTAAATTATCAGCAATATTCATAATTTTATCAGCTCGATCCCAAGCATGCAGGGCATTCCACTCTTTTAAGGCATGCATAGATGCATCAATTGCACATGTCACTTGCTCAGGTGAAGCTATAGGAGCTTGTCCAATCACTGATTCATCATAAGGATTAATAACATCAAAAACGCCATTATCTCCTTTTACCCATTCATTATTAATATACAAACCATATTCATCATACATTTTCATTATTTAACCTTTATATTAAATTCTTCTCTTATTTCATTAATAGTGACATTTCTGTTTTCATTTAATGATCTTTTTGCTGCAAATGCCATAAGTGCCGATTCTAAAGCATCTTCTATTCCAACACTTACTTTTTTATTATTTATAATACTATCAATAAAAGCAACACTTTCTTGATAATAGGCGTCTTCATATCTCTCTAAAAAGAAATACATTGGTTTATCACTTGAAGTCCCTGATTCATTGGTAACTTCAACAGAGTTATCAAAAACATTGTTACAATTGGCATTGCCTTTTGTACCAAAAGCTTCTACTCTTTGATCATAACCATAAGTTGTTGCTCTACAGTTTTCAATCATAGCAAAACCACCATTCTCTAAAGTCATAGTTAACATAGCAGTATCAATATCAATATCGCTATAATCTGTAATTAAAGAAGCTCCTTTGGCATTGATTTCAGTAATATTTTGATGGGATAAAAATCGTACCATATCAAAATCATGAATGGTCATATCTAAAAACAGTCCCCCCGATGATTCAACGTAAGAACGCGGAGGTGCAGAAGGATCTCTAGACACTACTTTTAAAGATAATAAATTTCCTAAGTCATCGTTTTTCACCAGTTCAGATATTTTTTGAAAGTTTTTATCAAAACGTCGGTTAAATCCAATTTGAAATACAGTCTTATTTTTTGTTAAAATTTCTTGAACATTTAATATTCTTTCAATATCCAAATCCACAGGTTTTTCGCAAAATATTGCTTTTCCTTTTTGTGAAGCTTGAATAATTAAATCTGCATGACTGTCTGTGGGTGTACAAATATAAATAGCATCAATACTCTCATCATTAATAATAGCTTCAACCTCTTTATATCTGTTTTCTATCCCTTGGGAGTTAGCCCATTCATCATCTAAATATGGATCAGCCACACTTTTTACATTCACACCTGCTATTTTCTTTAAACTTAAAGCATGAACTTTTCCAATTCGTCCTGCTCCTAAAATCCCTACATTTATCATTGTTTGTTTCCTTATTTTAAAATATTTTCGGCTCTATTCCAGCTCTATTACCACGTGCAAGAAAGTCAAAATCGCAACCTTCATGCGCTTGCAATACATGAGAGGTATATAAATGTGTATATCCGCTGTCATAATCTCTTTTTTCTTGGATATACTCATTTCGCCTGCCTTCTAATACTTCATTGCTTAAGAGAACTTCAATAATTCTATTTTTGACATCTAAATGAATCATATCGCCTGTTTGTACCAAACCCAGATTTCCACCAATATAAGACTCAGGAGATACATGTAAAATACAAGTACCATAAGACGTTCCACTCATTCTGGCATCTGAAATTCTAACAATATCTGTAATCCCTTGTTTTAGAAGTTTTTTTGGAACGGGTAATTGTCCCCATTCTGGCATACCTGGAGCCCCTTGTGGTCCTGCATTTTGTAAGATTAAAACAGTATTTTCATCTACATCTAAATCTTCATTATCAATCTCTTCTTTTAAGGTCTTGATATCTTTATAAACAAGTGCTTTGCCTGTATGTTTTAACAATCTTGTTTCACAAGCCGTTTGTTTAATAATTGCACCATTTAATGCAAGATTTCCTCGTAAAACGGCAATAGAGCCCAGTTCATTTAAAGGGTTTGCAAGACTTTGTATTACCTCTTCATTGTAATTCACGCTGTCTTTTATATTTTCATAAAAAGGTTTTAAATTTACTGTTTTTATATCATGTAACCTTGATTTAAGTTCAGTATATAAAGCAGTAGAACCACCCGCATAATAGAAATCTTCCATTACATATTTACCCGAAGGTTGTAAATTTAAAATCAAAGGAATATCGTTTGAAATTCGTTCAAAATCTTCTAAGGTAATATCAATATTTGCCCGTTTAGCCATAGCAATTAAATGAATAATGCCATTTGTTGATCCACCAATGGCATTTAATACCACAATAGCATTTTCAAAAGACTCTTTACTCAACATATCTTGAGGTTTAAAATCTTGTTTTACAAGTTCTACTGCTTGTATTCCACAATTTCTTGCCATTCTTACATGTGAAGAATCAACAGCAGGAATAGTAGAGCTCCCAGGAAGTCCAAAGCCAAGTGTTTCTGCAAGAATCATCATTGTTGCAGCCGTTCCCATACTCATACATGTTCCAGCAGATCTAGCAATTCCAAACTCTAAGGCACGCCATTGACACTCATCTAAAATACCTGCTTGTTTTTTCTCCCAAGCTTTCCACACATCCGTCCCAGAAGCTACTACTTTTCCTTGGTAGTTTCCTCCAAGCATAGCACCTGCTGGCATATAAACCGTTGGAATATTAAAAGAAATAGCTCCCATTAAAACACCTGGCGTTGTTTTATCACAGCCACCCATAACTACACAGCCATCAACAGGATGGGCTTTTAATACTTCTTCGACTTCCATTGCTAATAAGTTTCTATACATCATAGAAGTTGGTTTTATTAACTGCTCCCCTAAACTTAATACGGGTATTTCAATAGGAAAACCTCCCGCTTGCAAAATTCCTCTTTTAATATCAGCAACTCGCTGTGGAAAATGAGTATGGCAGGTATTAAATTCATTCCAAGGATTAATAATTGCAATGATGGGTTTTCCAATATATTCTTCTGGTTCATAACCCATTTGATTTACCCGTGAACGATGCCCAAAACTTCTTAAATCATCTTTTTCAAACCATCGCATACTTCGTAATTTTTTTTGCTCTGCCATTTTTTTTCCTTATAAACTTACGACTGTTTTATTTTCATTGGATTCTATGATTGCGTTTAAGACATGAGCAACATTTTTTGCATCTTCAAAATTAACTTTTTTACTCTCATCTTTATTCACAATTACATTTAAAAAATTTGCAGCTTCTATGGCTTTTAAATCTTCATAGCCAAGACCAGAACCATCTGAAGGATTAAAATTACCGTGATTTGAATGAAGAGGAGATGAATAAATTTTTCTATAACCATTTGCTTGGCCTTCTTCATGAATATACAGATGTAAAGTATTCATTTCTTCAAAATTCCATTTCATACTTCCTTTTGAGCCATGTACTTCAAAACTCATTTCAGACGTTGGACCATAAAAAGCTCGAGAAGAATCAATATACCCTCTTGCTCCATTTTTAAATTTAACAATAGCATTTACATAATCATCATTTGTAACGTCTTTCATTTCGTCGTTTTTTGAACCCTTTGCATAATGAGAAGCACCAGCTGGTGCTATAGGACGTTGTTTAATAAAAGTATCCATTACACCTTGAACTTCTTTTACTTCTCCCATTAAATTAATGGCCATATCTACAGCATGAGACATAATGTCTGTTAACGCCCCATGACCATTCTCTTTTTCAAATCGCCAAGAATAAAACCCTAATTCATCTGCTGCATAACAAGAGAAAAATCTTCCTCTAAAGTGTCTTAACTCTCCAATAGCACCCTCTTCTATTAAGCGTTTAGCTTCTTGAACCAGTGGAGACCATCTATAGTTGTAACCAACAAAAGTTTCTTTTTCATAGTTTTTTACTAGTTCATAGGCTTTTATAGTATCATCTGGAAATGCACCTACTGGTTTTTCACAGTTAATGTGTTTCTTGTGTTTAATACAATATTCAATCATTTCTAAATGCAGGGAATTAGGTGCTGTAATATCTACAATATCCACAGCAGGATCTTCTACTACTTTTTTCCAATCCGTTGTGCACTTTTCAAATCCAAATCTTTTTTTAGCAGCTTGTGCTCTCTCTTCTATAATTTCGCTACAAATGATTAGTTTAGGGCTAACATTTAATGAAGCAAATTTTGATTTTATATTATTATATGCGTTTGAGTGCGCTTCACCCATCCAACCCATTCCGATTATTCCAACACCAATTTCTTTCATTTTAAAGCCTTTATAATATTTTATTTATATATGTGTATGCTTTGTTTGCATACTCTAATGGATTAGCAAGTTTTGGATCTTGTTCTGCTTCTACTACTATCCACCCTACATAATTAATCTCTTTTAATACATCAACTATGGGAGCAAAATCAATTACTCCATCCCCTGGTACGGTATAAACACCTGCTAAAACAGCATCAATAAAGGAAGTGTCTTTTTTTAATACTTCTTTTTTTACCTCTTCTCTAACATCTTTAAAATGTACATGAGAAATTCTATTTTTATGTTTTTTTATCATCAAAAGGGGATTTCCACCTGCAAAATACATATGTCCTGTATCAAAAGCCAAAGTAACTTCATTTTTTGTATATTTTAAAAACATATCAATTTCATCTTCACTTTGAATGATTGTTCCCATATGATGATGATAAGCCAAAATAGCACCTTTTGATTTTGCAAAATCAAATAAAGTATTATACTTATTGGCATAATCTTTCATCTCATCTTCACTTAAAACAGGTTTTTTACTTAAGACTATTTCTTGTTTTGCTTGAATTGTATTTGAACATTCACAGTAAACAACGACCTTACAACCTGCGTATAATTTATCATCAATAAAAGCATCTAAGTCTTTTAACTCTTGTTCAACACTTTGGGATAAAAGCTGACCTGAAAACCATGAACCTGCAAGTTCTAAATTAAAATTTTCTAATACTTTTTTTAACTCTTTTTTATCTTGTGGAAATTTTCCGCCCATTTCTGTGCCAACATATCCCGCTTGCTTCGTTTCACTTAAACAAGTTTCCAAAGAAGTATTTCCCCCTAATTGTGGCAAATCATCATTTGACCAAGCAATGGGTGCTATCGCTAATTTTACTTCCATCTATACTCCTTTTCTTTGTGCTTTAACATTTTCTTCATAGTTTTTTCTAGCTTTTTTAATTTTTTCTTTTTGTGATACTTCAGGAACACCTACTTCCCACCAGGCATCTCCATGTTCGCTCCAGTTATATTTTGAAACTTCAATATGAAGTACATAGGTCTTTGAAGAGGCTTTTGCCCGTAAATACGCAGCTTCTAAATCTTCAATCTTAGATACGAATTCACCATTTGCACCCATAGAACGTGCGTGTTGTACATAATCTACTCCAAAAGGCTCACCTGCTAATTTACAATCTTCAATCAAATTATTAAAAGGTTCTGCCCCTTGATTCATTTGAAGACGATTAATAACGGCATAGCCTTGATTATCGCAGACAATAACAATCATTTTATCTCCTGATAAAACAGAAGAATAAATCTCAGTATTAAGCATCATATACGAACCATCACCTGTAAAAACAATGTTTTGGCCTTCTTTATTTGCAATAGCACTTCCATAACCACCTGATACTTCATAACCCATACAAGAGAAACCATATTCATTATCAATCGTATTAAAACCTTTGCTCTGCCAAATAGTATTAACTTCCCCAGGTAATCCTCCAGCTGCTGTAATTACTCTGTCTTTTTCTTGGGCTAATTTATTAATAATTCCAACTACATTAGCATAAGAAGGAATGTCATTTTTTTCATTAATTTTATCTTCTACATATTTTAAATATATTTTTTTATTTTCTTTTGCTCTATTAATTAATTTTATGTCTGCTTTATAATCTTTTAATTCTTCACTTAATTCTTCTATAATTTCTTTTGCATCTCCAACTACTTCGATACTTCTATGTTTAACTGCATCAAATCTTGAAGCATTTATAGAAACAAACTTTACAGCATCATTTTTAAATATGGACCAAGAACCAGTTGTAAAATCTTGTAAACGTGTACCTATATTAATAATAACATCGGCCTCGTTAATTAAAGCATTAATTGCTTTTGTTCCTGGAACACCAACAGGGCCTATATTTAAGTCTTCGTTTGCTAAAAAAGCTGTTTTTGCAGATACCGTTGTTCCATAAGGAATTTGGCATTGGATGGCAAATTCATTTAAGGCCTTGCTTGCTTTTGATAACAATACGCCCCCACCTGCAATAATAACTGGGTTTTTAGCCCCTTTTATCGTTTTTACGGCTTCTTTTATTTCTTCTCTTGCAGCTCTACTTCTTACTAGTTTATGTACTTTTTTCTCAAAAAAAGACACAGGATAGTCATAAGACATACTTTGTGTATCTTGACATACAGAGATATAGGCAGGACCACAGGTACGTGGATCTAACATCATTGCTATTGCCTGAGGCAAAGACTGCATTAGTTGAGCTGGGTTAGTGATTCTATCCCAGTACTTAGTAATAGGTTTAAAACAATCACTAGCACTTGACGTTGAATCTCTTTCATTTTCAATTTGTTGAAGTACGGGGTGGCTTAATCTATTATCAAATACATCTCCACTTAACATCAATAAAGGCAAAGAATTCGTATAAGCAACACCAGCAGCTGTAATCATATTCGTAGCCCCTGGGCCAACCGAAGTAGTTACGAGCATAATCTGTTCTCTGTTTTTTGCTCTTGCATACGCAATGGCAGCTAGTGCCATTGATTGCTCATTTTGTCCTCTGTATGTAGGAAATTCCTCTTTTATGTCATATAAAGCTTCTGCAATACACGTTACGTTTCCATGTCCAAAGATTCCAAAAGTACCATTTATGTACTTTTGAACCTTATCATCTGTTTGTATGTATTGATTGTTTAAGAATTTGATAATTGCTTGTCCAACCGTTAATGTAATAGTTTCCATACTTCTCCTTTTTCTTATAAGTTTTTAGAGTCAGCACCTAGCTGTTCACTTAAATCTTGTATTACTTTTCCACCTGCCATTTTTTCTTGCAGTTCTTGTACAGTAACGCCAGCTTTATCATAGGTACCAAAGGTTTGCCCTCTGTTTAAAATAGTAAATCTGTCACCAACAGCAAAAGCATGATATACATTATGAGTAATAAAAATTACTGCTAGGCCCTTAGCTTTGGCTTGTAAAATATATTTTAAAACCATAGAAGATTGAGCCACACCTAATGCGGATGTAGGTTCATCTAAAATAAGTACTTTGGCTCCAAAATAAACAGCTTTTGCAATAGCTAAACACTGCCTTTCACCTCCTGAAAGTGTTCCAACAGCTTGAGAAGCTTCTCTAATATTAATACCGATTTCTTTCATGGCATCAAAAGCAATTTTGTCTGCTTTTTTAAAATCCAATACTTTTAAAGGTCCCCATCTTTTTTCAATAACATCTTCTCGTCCAAGAAAAAAGTTTCTTGAAATAGACATTAAAGGAATTGTTGATAAATCTTGGTAAACCGTAGCAATTCCTGCGTTTAAAAGTTTTTCAGGACTTGGATCAACTATATCTTTTCCATCTACTTTATATTCTCCTGATGTTTTAGGATGAACACCAGCTAATGTTTTAATTAAAGTAGATTTACCTGCACCATTGTCACCTAATAAACACATTACTTCTCCAGGATAAAGATCCATTGAGATTCCATTTAAAGCAATAATATTTCCAAAATGTTTTTTAACATCTTTAATTTGTATAATTGGCTGTTTCATCATTAACTTCTCATAATCTTTTTTCTAACACTATTACTTAACATAACAGCTCCCAATAACATCATTCCTAAAAATACTCTAAACCAATCACTGTCAATAGCAGTATAAGAAATACCAATATTTACAATTCCAAAGATTAAAGCACCCAATGATGCACCAATAACCGTTCCATATCCACCTGTTAATAATGCGCCACCCATAACAACCGCAATAATGGCTTCAAATTCTTTTAACAAACCTCTTTGTGCATCTGCTGATCCATAATCAAATACTTGGCAGGCCGCAAAAATAGTAGCACAAACAGCTGTTGCCATAAACAACATGATTTTTACTTTATCAGTAGGAACTCCCATATTCTTTGAGGCTTGCTCATCTCCACCTGTTGCATAAATCCAGTTTCCATATTTAGTTAATCGTAAAATGACCACACCTATAATAGTAAGACCAACCCACCATACCAATAACATTTTTATACCCGTAACAACAGGAGTACCATCATCAAAAGTAGCAATCATTCCAATCTCTGCTAAATATGTAAAAAGACCAGTGAACGCTTCTCCACCAAATAATGATGCTAACCAATCCCCTTCGGACGCTTCTTTAACACCCCCAACTAAGGTTTGGTCTGTTAATAATCTTGAGATTGCAACCGTTAAGCCTCTTAAAATAAACAAAGAAGCTAAGGTAACAATAAACGATGGTAATTTTGTTTTAACTACAATATAACCATTCAAAAATCCTATTCCACACGCAACAATAAAAGCAGTAATAATAGAAATCCAAGCAGGAACTCCATACTCTACTGTCATAATTGCCATTATAATTCCAGAAAATCCAATCATAGAACCTACAGATAAGTCAAACTCTCCACCTATCATTAATAAACAAGCCCCAACCGCAATTATTCCAATTAGTGCTGCTTGCTCTGTCCATGACAAAACACCTTCTAATGTAAACATTGCATCTTCTGCAATCATAAAAAATACTAAAAATACACCTATTACTCCTACTACTGAAGTAAATTCTGGTTTTTTTAATACTCTAGAATATAAACTTTCACTTCCTAATCGCTCATCAGCCATTCTTTATCCTTTTATAAAACCAGGGCTAAGCCCAAGTTTTTTTATTATATTTATCTGTATTTACCCGCGTACTTTTCAACATTAGAAACATTTTCTTTCGTAACATATCCTGGTCCTGAGTTAATATCTCCACTTTGTAATACCCCATATTTAGCCATTTGAGTTAATACAACAATTGGCATATACCCTTGAAGGTATTGTTGTTGGTCAATTGCAAAATCAATTACACCTGATTTAATTCCTTTAATAATATCTTTACTTAAATCAAACGTAACAAAGTATATATGTCTACCTAATCTTGCTTTTTTAACTGCTCTCATAGTAGGAGAAGTAGCAACTGGCCCTAAAGCTAAAACCGCATCGTAATCTTTTAATCTTGGTTTAACTTTTCTTTCAATTTCAGCAGGATCAACGCCAACATCTAACATATTATTTTTAACGCCCAATGCATCTGCAAAACCTTGACATCTTTGCTCTAAAGAAATATTAGTAATTTCTTGATTAATACAAATAAATGTTTTAACACCAGCTTTCTTAGCTCTCTTTCCAGCTTGTAATCCTGCATCGTATTCAGATTGTCCAATATGCATTAATGCACCAACCTCTTTACCATAAGCACCACCTGAATTAATGGTAATAACTGGGATTCCTAATTTAATTGCTTTTTTAATAGCTCCGCCTAAAGCATTTGAATCAGGAATTGTAACAACTAGTCCATCAGGTCTTTTTGCAACTGCTGATGCAATTAATCTTGACATTTCAGTTAAATCTCCAGATGCTGGGTTTCTATAATTTACATTAACACCCATATCTTTAGTTGCAGCATTCACACCATTTTTAACAACAGACCAGAACCCATCCGTATCTGCACCATGAGTAACAACAGCAATATTGATATCTTTTGCAAGAATTAAACTAGATGCACACAACAATCCACATATAACTTTCTTTAACATAGTCGACTCCTTTAATTTGTTTTTCAACATATTCAAGTTTATGTAATTTTCAACAAAATGTACATAGTTTTTTATAATTTGATTAAAAAGTTACGATTATGAGTATAATCGTAACATTAATTTATAATAAATTATTTTTTTGTTTAAAAAATATTTACAATGTACATAATGAGTACTTATGTAACACATATTGGCTATTTTCAATCAAATTATAAAAAACTCTATACATTTTGTTAAAAATAGTTTATAGTTTTCTTAGTTTTATATGTGTAGAGGTATTTACTCTTTTTAAATAAATAACCTAAAGTATAAGTAAGCATTTTGCCTCTCCTATATATAATAAGACTAAAAAGGATTTTCATGAAAATTTATAAAATAGGTATAGTTGGGCTTGGACGAATGGGACAAGAACATTTACAACTTATCTCTGAACATGTACCCTCTGCAAAAGTAAAAGCAGTATGTGATTTAGAATTTAATCAAGATGCAAAAACACTTATTAAAAAATACGGAATAAGAGATAAATATACTGATTATAAAGAAATGTTAAAAGATCCTTTGCTTGATATTATATACGTATGCACAAATATTGATGATTTAACCAGAATATCAATTGATTGTATAAAAGCCAATAAACACACTTTTTGTGAAGAAAATTTATCAAAAAGTGTGGAAAATATTAAAGAATTAATGAGTGTTTTAGAGACAAGCAAAGCTAAATTTCTTGTGGGTCTAAATAAACGTTTTGATAATAATTTTAATTCTGTACGAGATGCTGTTTTAAAAGGAAAAATTGGGGAACCCCAAGTATTTAAAATAACTTCAAGAGATCCTGATTTTCCATCTATGGAATATTTAAAAAACTCAGGAGGTCTGTTCTTTGATATGACAGTGGATGACTTTGACATGATACGTTATTTAAGCAAATCTGAAATTGTAGAAGTTTATGCCATGGGTGCAGTTTTAATTGATGAAAACATTAAACAATTCGATGATATCGATACAGCTACACTTACTTTACGCTTGGCAAACGGAACCTTGTGCATGATTGACAATTCAAGAAGAGCAACCTATGGTTATGATCAAAGAATCGAAGTACATGGGTCTTTAGGAATGGTTACCACCTCAAATGAATTACAAAGTAAAGCAAAAATATATACAGGTTATGGTGTTATTGAAGAAAAACCTCAATACTTAATTTTAGAACGTTATAAACACGCCTATATAAAAGAAACAGAACATTTCATTGCGTGTATTAATGAAGATAAAGAACCATTAACGGGTTGTAATGATTCTTTACAAGCTTTATATGCTGCAAAAGCTGCAATGAAGTCTTATCTAGAAAACAGACCTGTTAAATTATCAGAAGTAAGATAAAGGAAAAAAATGAAAAAATCTATATGTCTAGAAACAATATTTACAGAAGTTGATTTTTATGATCGTTTTTCTCTTGCTTATAAATATGGTTTTAAATATGTTGAATTTTGGACACACCATGATAAAGATATTACAAAAATAAAAAGCTTATTAGAAAAATATTCTTTAGAGCTTGCTAGTTTTACGGGAGATTATAGATATTCACTTATTGATATAAAAAAACAAGATGTTTATATAAAAGATATCAAAGAAGCACTAAAAGTAGCAAAATTTTTGTCCTGTAAAAATATAGTAATTCACTCAAATGCCTTAGGAGAAGAAGGTGTGGTTATTAATCACTACAAAGACTTAAGTGAAAAAGAAAAAATAAACGCAATGATAGAAACATTAAACATCTTAAAAGATGAGGCAAAAAAAAGTGAAATTTGTTTGGTATTAGAAGCGCTAAATATCCATTGTGATCACAAAGGAAATGCTTTAAAATATACAAAAGATGCAGCTCATATTATAAAAGAAGTGTCTTGTGATTTTATAAAAGTTTTATACGATATGTATCATATGCAAATTAATGAAGGCAATATTATTTCTACATTAAAACAGCACAAAAACGAAATTGCATACATTCATATAGCAGACGCACCAGGACGAAAAGAACCTGGAACAGGTGAAATTAATTTTTCAAATGTCTCGAAAATATTAAGAGAATTGTATACAGATATACCCATTGGTTTTGAATTATTCCCAAAAATAAATTCACAAATAGCAGTAAAAGAAATTATAAATTTATAGGAGAAAAAATGAGTAAAATAATAAAAGCTTTAATTAGCGGTGAGTTAGTTGAAAGTAAAACAAATAATTATGTAGATATGGTATCGCCTTTAAACAATGAGGTTATTGGAAAAGTTCCTTGTATGTTAGAGAGTGAAATTGATGATGCTGTTAAAAAAGCACATCAGGCTTATTTATTATGGAGATTTACTCCCGTAATGACGAGAACAAGAGTAATGCTTAAATACCAAGCCTTAGTAAAAGACAATATGGAAGAACTAGCTACTATTCTTTGTGAAGAATCAGGAAAAACATTTGATGATGCAAAAGGAGACTTAGTAAGAGGATATGAAGTTATTGAGTTTGCTTGTTCTGCGCCTACTTTGTTAATGGGAGAAACCATTGAGAATGTTGCAAATAAAGTAAATACCTATTCTTATAAACAAGCTATTGGAGTATGTGCTGGAATTACACCTTTTAATTTTCCAGGAATGATTCCTTTATGGATGTTTCCATTATCCATAGTGGCTGGAAATGCATTTATTTTAAAACCTTCAGAAATGGTTCCAAATACTGCATTAAGATTAGCAGAACTTTTATATGAAGCAGGAGCACCTAAAGATATTTTACAAGTAGTTCATGGACAAAAAGAACAAGTAGATATGCTCTTAGATCATGAGTTAGTACGTTCGTATTCATTTGTAGGAAGTCCTGCTGTTGGAGGATATATTTACTCTCGTGCAACGGCTAATTTAAAAAGAGCGCAAGCTTTAGTTGGAGCAAAAAATCATATGGTAATTATGCCAGATGCAAACAAAGAAAATGTTCTCAATGCACTTGTTGGAGCTTCTATGGGAGCAGCAGGTCAGAGATGTATGGCTATTTCAGTTGCATTATTTGTAGGATCTGCTAAAGAGTGGATTCCAGAATTAGTACAAAGATTATCAAAAGTAAAACCAGGAGCTTGGGATGATAAAAATGCCGATTATGGGCCTCTTATTACAAAAAAAGCGCAAAACAGAGTAGAAGATTTAATTGCACAAGGTGTTAAAGAAGGTGCAAATCTTGTTTTAGATGGTAGAGGTGCAAGCGTAGAAGGATATCCAAATGGAAATTGGATTGGACCAACTGTTTTTAGAGATGTAAAAGTAGATATGGATATATACAAAGCAGAAATTTTTGGACCTGTTATATCAATATTAGAGCCTTCAACACTAAATGAAGCCTTAGATATTATTAATAATAATATGTTTGGAAATGGAACATCCATATTTACTTCAAGTGGTGCAAGTGCTACTAAATTTAGAAGAGAAGTATTAGTAGGTCAAGTAGGTATTAATATTCCAATTCCTGTACCCTTGCCTTTCTTCTCATTTACGGGTTGGAGAGGTTCATTTTATGGTGATTTACATGCTTATGGAAAACAAGCCATGACTTTTTATACAGAAACTAAAACAGTAACTGAAAAATGGTTTGAAGATGAAGAACATGAAGAAGTTGCTTTTAACTTTAAAGAAAATCACTCAAAATAATAAGTTAAAGCTAAGGCTTTAACTTATTTCTCAAGAAACAAAGAACTCAACATTTTATACAACAATAATGAAAGACATGGAGATGGGAATGAAAACAATTGGTATTGGTTTAATTGGTAGTGGATATATGGGAAAAAGACATGCAGTTGCATTACATGCAGTAGGAGCTGTGTTTAATACCAGCCTTAGGCCAGTATGTGAAATGATATGTACTACTTCTTTAGAAGGTGCTAAAAAAAGTGCCCAAGAACTTGGTTTCTTAACTTATACTAATAATATTCAAGAACTTATCAATAATCCAAAGGTAGAAGCAATTATCATTGCAAGTCCCCAAAATACGCACAAAGAAATTGCTTTGGCTGCTTTTGAATTGGGAAAAGCAATTTTATGTGAAAAACCTTTAGGTGCTTCCCTTGAGGATGCTAGAATTATGAGTAAAACAGCAACAGCCCTAAATGTAGTTAATTTAATTGGTTTTAATTATATAAGAACCCCTCTTACGCAATATGCAAAAGAACTTATAAAACAAGGGGAATTAGGGGATATTTTATATGTAAGAGCAGAACATTCTGAAGATTTTTTTGCCAATCCTAAACATAAAACTACCTGGAGAATCAAGGGAAAAGAAAATGGAACAATGGGAGATTTAGCACCTCATTTAGTAAATCTTATGCATTATTTGTTAGGGCCCATTGAAGAATTATGTGCACATATAGATGTAAAAAGAGAAAAAGAAAAGTCTAAAGTAGAAATACAAGATAATTTAAATGATGACCAAGCACACTTTATATGTACCTTTGAAAATGGTGCGAATGGGCACTTGTCTTTTTCAAGAGTAGCAGCTGGAAGAAAAATGGGTCTTTCTTACGAAATAACAGGAACAAAAGGAACACTGCGGTTTGATCAAGAAGATCAAAATGCTTTATATTTATACAAAATGCATGAAAAAGAAGAAGGTTTCAAAAAAATTCTATCAAGCCCTTCTCATCCAGATTTTGGAATGTTTTGTGAAGGAGCAGGTCATGGGACGGGCTATCAAGATTTATTAATTATTCAAGCAAGAGATTTTTTAGAAGCTATTCAAACAGGAAGTACTACTTGGCCAACCTTTCAAGATGGACTAAAAGTAAGTCAAGTTATAGATGCTGTATGGCACTCTCATGAAGAAAAAGCTTGGATAAAAGTCTCTAAATAAAACCAAAATATAAAAGGAAAAATGATGTATCTTAAAAAAAAACTTTCTCTTAAAGATTTAAAAAAGATTTGTAAACAAGGGCTTAAAAAAGAAGACTATCCTTTGTGTTCTTTTATTAAAAAAAACATTGTTGTTTATGAAGGAAACACACTAAGAAAAAATCTTTCTTTAAAAAAACAAGAAAGTTACAAAAGTGAAATGGCAAAAGTATTTGAAGAAGGCTCAGGAATTGTTGTTATTCAAAATTTCTTTAAAGATACAGATATTATTGATAAAATGAATACCGTCTTTAATGCTATTTTAAAAGAAGAAGAAAACAAAGAAGCAGCAGATCATTTTGCAAAAGGTGGGCAAAATGCGCGTATTTGGAATGCATTTGAAAAAAGTGCGATGAAGGATGCAAAAGTATTTCTAAACTATTATAAAAATCCCTTATTATCTATAGTGGCAAAAGCATGGTTGGGATCAAATTATCAAGTCACCTCACAAGTAAATATTATTTATCCAACAGGTAAAGCCCAAGCCCCTCATAGAGATTATCATTTAGGTTTTCAAGAAAATACAGAAGTACTTTCTTATCCTTTACATGCACAAATTATGTCAAGGCTCTTAACTTTACAAGGGGGAGTTGCTCATGTTAATATCCCTGTAAAAAGTGGGCCTACTAAATTTTTACCCTTTTCACAGCAATACGAACTTGGTTATTTAGCTTGGAGAGAAGAAGAGTTTAAAAACTATTTTGAAAAGTCTTATGTTCAACTTTCTTTAAAAAAAGGGGATGCCATCTTTTTTAATCCAGCCGTCTTTCATGCAGGTGGAGAAAATAAAAGCAAGAATATAATTAGATCTGTGAACCTTTTACAGTTATCTTCTGCTTTTTCAAAACCAATGGAAAGTGTTGATTTATATAAAATTAGCCTTAGTATTTATAAAGACTTACGAAAAGTTTACAAAAAAGGTCTTTTTGATGAATGCTCATTAGATGCTATATTAACAGCTTCTTCTGACGCATACTCTTTTCCAACAAATCTTGACAAAGACCTTCCTTTAGGAACTCTTTGCCCTCAAACATTAAAAGAATTGTGCAAACAGGCTTTAAAAGAAGACTGGAAGTATTCTAAATTTAAAGAAGAAGTTAGTAAACATAAAAAAAGAAGAGACTCTTAGTTTATTTTGCGTGTTTATCGTAATATTCAAGCAGTTTATTAACAGCATTATTGCTTTCAATACAATCAATTATATTCATAACAGGCACTGGAAAAAATGGATATTGACATAAAGAAGGAATATTAGAATATACAATAGAACACGTATCAGGATTTGAGTTTTTTTTATACGATAAAATCATAAATTTCTCTTTATTGAAATCTAAAAATACCTTTGAGTTTACTTTTAATTCAGCTGTTACATATGCAATTGAGGCATAAGAGTGATACGCTAATAAAACCTTTTCATAAGTAAATACTTCACTTAAATAAGCATCTAGTTTTATTTTAAAGTATTCTTTTTTTTCAAAGCTTACAAGTGCATCTCGGTCTTCATTTGTGCACTCTTTCCAAACTTCTAAAAAATTTCTTTTTAACTCTTGAGTATTAGTGATTTTTTGCATATGAGATAATAGCTTAAATGCCATTTGATAAGCATTAGAATTTAACAAAATAATCAATAAAAATTATATTTTTTTTGAGAAATAATATTCAATTTTAATTTTTATATCTTAAAACTAATAGTAAACAAAGCACCTCTAAAAATCTTATTTTCATATTCGTATTCTACATTTTTTACACCAATAGTTCCACTCAACTCTTTTTCAATAATTTCTTCCACCATGTACAAGCCAATGCCTACGCCTTCATTTTCTTTTTTTGTTGTAAAGTAAGGTTCAAATATCCTGTTTATAATTTTATTATCAATGCCACCCGCATTGTCTTTTATTTTAATTACAACGAACTTGCCTTCTTTATAAACGTTAATAAATATAAATCGTTCTAAAGAGGAATCCTTCAGCGCATCTTTGGCGTTATTTAAAATATTAATAATAACTTGCATCAGCTCATTTTCAACAGAAACAAGCTTAATAAAATCAATTTCTTCTTTTATTTTTATATTTTTATCATCAAACTGTGCACTTATAATAGTAAAAACCTTAAGAAAAGTATCTTGTAAATTAAATTCTTCTTTTTGTTTTCGTGGGTTGATAAAATTTGTAAAATCATCTATTGTTTTAGACATGTATTTTAATTGAATCATGCAGGAATCTACATCTTTACGTATTTCTTTCTCATTTAAATTAATACAATTGTCTCTTAAATACTGAATAGTTAAAGAAACATTATTTAAAGGTTGTCTCCATTGATGAGCAATATTACCAATCATATCCCCCAAAGCAGATTTTTTTGTCTGCTGCGCCAATACGATTTGTTGTTTTTGCGTTTCAAGCTCTAAGGATTTTTTTCTTGAAATATTACGTATTACGGAATGAAATACTGTTTTATCATCTAATTCTATTTCAGTAATGGCAATATCACACCATACTTTTTCTCCGTCTTTTTTTACAAATATGCATTCAAAATTACTTGATTTTTGAATGCTGCATTGTGCTATTATTTGATTCCAATTAATGGAAGGACTGTCATTTTCTACTTCTGGTGAAGCAGAAATATCATAGGTACTTAATCCAATAAACTCTTTTTTATTCTGGTACTTCATCATTTTTAAAATGGCATAATTACAATCTGTAATTGTGCCCTCTTTGTCTAATAAGGCAATGCCATCAGAGGATTTTTCGTATAATGTTTTAAATACATTTTTTTGTTTTTTTAATTTGTCATTGCTCATTTTGATATCTTTAGAATATTGATCAATTGTTAATTTTGTTTTTCTTGAGCTTAAATAAAAAGCAAAAGAAGTTAACAAAGACAAGAAAATAGAAATGTATATGCCAAGGTAAATATAATTTTCTATTTGCGTATTTACATTATCATGGATTTCGTCAATTTCTTTTTGCAAATCATCGAAATAAAAACCAGAACCTATAACCCAATTCCAATCTTTTACTAAATAAAGAAAAGACATTTTTTTATTCTCTTTTTTACTATTACTTTTTGGAAAAGAATAAGAAATAAACCCCTCATTGTTTTCTTTTAAAAGTTTTAAATAACTTTTTCTGTATGTATTTGTACTCACACTTGTAGTATTAAGTTTTAACTTTTTGCCGTTATATGATGCATTCCCTTGATTAATAATAACTTCTCCATAATACTCACCTTGATTCTTTGAATACAGTTTAAATAAAAATAAATAATGATTGTTATCATACTTTAAGGCTTCAAAGGATTTGATTGTTTGTTCTTGAATTTCTTTTTTTAACTCATCTAAATAAATTCCCGTACCAATAATCCAATTAAGTTCTTTGATTTCTCTTGTATACAATAGTTTTTCATATTTTTTCTTACCAGCATTTAGTTTTGTAAAATAAATTTTTTCATAAACGCCATCTCTATTAAATATGCTATGACCTTTCATAACAAACAATTCTGTCACATGTTTTCCCAAAATATTTTTATCGGGATGCCCAAGAACTCTTCCTGTTCCCAAATCTGTAATAAAAATATATTCATTTTTATTTTCATATCTCATATTTGTAAGCATGGAATGAATCAAATGATTCAATTCTTTTTTATTTAATGTATTTTTATATTTTTTTATCATTGCATTACTTAAAATAACAGCATTGTCAATTTTTACTTTAATACGTTTTTTTAATACATCTTCAACTTCTAAGGCTTTCAACTTAAATGTATTTGCAACATAACGCACTTTTGTTTCAATGATTTTTTTCTGTTTACTAATAAATACTTCCGATTCTTCTTGGATGCGTATGTTTTTATATTCATTAAGAAAATATATATTATAAACAGTTAATAAAAAAACAGAGACTATAATAAAAAAAATAGACAGAATAATAAGTCGTGCGGTGAAGTTTTGTTTCATTTTATCCTAACAGTACACTAAAATCTTAATAACTTATTTAATTATTAATCTAATTATACATAAATAAGATAAAATTAATTTAATATTGAAGGAATAATTTCATAACTCTTAAATTATCAAAAAATACGCTTATAAATATAAAAGATATTATGTTTCTTGAAGTATCCAATAGCCATATTTAGGTAGGTGTTTATTATTTGGATAAATTTGTTCGCTTTAGTTTTTTAATGAAGTAGAGTAGTATTTAATAAAAATGAAGGATTTTTTCTTATCTTTTAATTACAAGGTACTTTCTTTTTTAATTTGTAGTGTTAAACGAATGATAAAAGAGGCACCTTTTAAAATCTTATTTTCGTATTCGTATTCTACATTTTTCACCCAAATATGTCCATTTAATTCTTTTGCTATAATCTCTTCTACCATATACAAGCCAATACCTACACCTTGATGTTCTTTTTTTGTTGTGAAATACGGTTCAAATATTCTATTAATGATATTATTATCAATGCCACCGGCATTGTCTTTTATTTTTATAATTATTTCTTCATCTCTTGTATAGGCATCAATAAATATCATCTTATTTTTGATTTCATTAGATACTAAAGCATCTCTTGAATTATTTAAAATATTAATAATAACTTGCATCAATTCATTTTCGATTCCATACATATTTATTTTCTCAATATTTTTATTTATCTTAATGTTTTTGTCGTTAAATTGAGCAGAAATAATTGTAAATACTTTTACAAATGTTTCTTCTAAATTGAAATATTCTTTTTGTTTATTGGGATGAATAAAATTAGTAAAGTCATCAATTGTTTTAGACATATAGTTTAGTTGTATCATACACGATTCCACATCTTTATGAATTTCTTTTTCATTCATATTAAGGCAATTATCTCTTAAATAATGAATAAGTAAAGATACATTGTTTAAAGGCTGTCTCCATTGATGGGCAATATTTCCAATCATATCACCCATGGCAGATTTTTTGGATTGTTGGGCTAAAACTATTTGTTGTTTTTGCATTTTAAGTTCTAAATCTTTTTTAACCATGATGTCTCTTATTGCAGCATGAATAACAGTATTATCATCAAGCTTAATATGAGTAATTGTGACATCACACCAGACCCTAATTCCATCTTTTTTTAGAAATAACCACTCAAAATTTGTTGATTTATTCTCAATACATTGTTTAATATAGCTATTCCATTTTGTAAAAGATTTTTCATCTTTTACTTGACTAAGTGCTGAGATATCATACGCATTTAAAGGTAAAAAATCTTCTCTGTTTTGATAATTTAACATCAGCAAAATAGCATAATTACAATCAAGGATTTGACCTTCTTCATTTAGCATAATAATACCATCTGCTGATTTTTCATAAAGAGTTTTAAAAACATTTTTTTGTTTTATTAAATCTTCATTACTTCTTTTAATATCTCTTGAATAGTTATTAATAGTTGAAGCAGTTTTTTGAGAAACAAAATAAAATACTAAGGAGGTAATCAAAGATAAAAAAATAGCAATGTATATCGCACCAATTATATAGTCTTCTATTTGTGTATTAATATTTTTACTAATACTATCAATCTCTTTTTGTAAATCATCAAAATAAAAACCAGAACCTACTACCCATTGTAAATCTTTAATCAAAAAGAAAAAGGACATTTTTTTATTTATGTCTGTAAATTGATGATTCTTGTAATAATACGTTACAAAGCCCTCTCCTTCTTTATCTAGTAGGCTTAAATAGTTTTTTCTGTATTTATTTTTTTCTTCATTTTTTGTGTTAAAGGAAAGAAGTTTGCCCTTTAAGGAAGGATTTCCTCCATGAAAAATAATTTCACCATAAAAGTCGTTTACTTTTTTCTTATATATCTCAAAAACAAAAACGTAGTTTTCTTGGGATACATTGAGTCGTTTTAATATATGCAAGTTTTGATTTTTTAATTCAGTTTTCATATCATCAAGATAAATTCCAGTACCAATTAACCAATTAAAGTGCTTAATTTTTCTAAGATATAGCAGCTTTTCATATTTATGTTTATTATTGGAAGGTTTAAAAAAATTAATTTTTTGAAATATTCCATCTATATTTTTAAGATTCTTTTGTTTAACTCTTGTTATATTTTGAACATTTTGTCCAATATAACTTTTATTTTTGTGTACGAGCACTTTTCTTGTATTAATATCTGTAATAAAAATATATTCATTTTCATTTTTAAATTTCATATTTTGAAAAATATTTTTCAACATTAATTTTAATTCATTGGGAGTAATTTTATCTTTGTATTCATCAATAATTTTATTGCTTAATAAAACAGCATTATCAATTCTAAATTTAATTTTTTCTTTTAAAGCATCTTCTAAATCTAAAGCTTTAGCTTCAAAAATATTAGAAATAGACTTAACTTTATTCTCAATAACATTTTTTTGTTTATTAATATATATTTTAGTTTCTTTTTTAATTAACATTTCTTTATACTCATTAAATACATATATATTGTATACAGTAAGAAAAAAAACAGAAATAGTAATAAAAAATATTGATAATATGATTAATCTGGCAGTAAAGTTTTTTTTCATGCGAAGCCTAGTATTTCTTGATATAAAAAAGTTTTAATTTTCATTATACTAATAGTCCAATATATTTTAACTTTTTTTTACAAATATTCTTTTCTTTTTTTCTTTAAGTGGTAATAGAAGAACATTATTCATATAAGAATGACAAAAAAAAATTTCCCTAATTTATAAGCACATTTTATTTACATAAAAATATAGTATAATATAATTTCATATGCGAAATATTTATAATTTGTTATAAACCTATTTTTTATATCTTAAATCAACTTATGTATATTTTTGTATGATAATCTAAAAGAGACAATTAAGGAAAAAAATGCACTTTGAAACAGCAGACTTATGTGATGACAATCAAGATAAAAAAATACAAATACTTAGCCCTAAGTTCCAAAACTATGGTGGACTTAAAAAGTGTTTTGGTCAAATAATTACTATTAAACTAGATAAAAGTAACTGGCGATTATTAGAAATGTTAAGAGATGAAGACGGTGAAGGTAAAATTGTTGTTGTAGATAATGCAGAATATTTTTATGGAGTTGTGGGTGATAAACTAATGGCATTTGCAAAAAACAATAACTGGCAAGCAATTATTTTAAACGGTTATGTAAGAGATACTGCTCATACAAAAAATATTGATGTAGCATTATATGCAATTGGGGCTTGCCCAAAAAGAAATTTCGATAAAACAGAATCTTCAAGAGGAGATCAATTAAGTTTTGGTGGAGTTACTTTTCATGAAGGTGATTATTTATATGCAGATTGTGATGGCGTAATTATTTCTAAAGAAAAACTTATTTAATTTCTATTTTTTCCCTTTTGGGAAAACATAGTACGCTAGGAATATCAATTATTTTAAGCTTTACTCAAACTTATTTTACTCAAAACTGATTTTTGTTTACTTAATACTCTTATTTTACTTAAAAAACAAAATAAATCTTTCTTTTGAACAAATCTTAATCAAAATTAATATACAATTCCCCACTATAAATTTAAGGAATGTTTTGTCACACGAATATGCGAGATACGAAGATATCGATAAAAATAAACTTCAAAAAGATATTGAAGATATAAGAAAATCCCTAGGAAAACCGAATCAAGAAGATTTTTTGCATTTGTTGAAGCTAGAAAGGTGGGGTAGGTTTTTTACCATTAGTGGCTACTTTTTAATATTACTTGTCTCTTATTTAGAAATTTCACATAATATTACTTCATTAATGTTCTGGTCTATAGCTCTTAGTGCTGCAACTTTTTTAAGTATTGGTAATGTCTCACGATGGGCGAATATAGCACATCCTATTTTACATGGGGCTTATGATAAAATTCCTAATATTCCCAAGCGATATACTAAATCTGGTTTTGCAAAACACGGTAGAAGATATTTAGATTGGATAGATTGGATCAAACCAGAAGCTTGGTCTTATGAACATAATATCATGCATCATTACCACTTAGGGGAAGATGATGATCCTGATAATGTTGAAAACAATCTTCAATGGTTAATTAAAGCCAAAATACCAATGTTCTTAAAATATGTTTTCGTTTACGCGTTTGCAGGTACTTGGAAATATTCTTATTATGCACCCAATACCTTAAAAATCTTGGAAAACAAAAAAAGAAGAAAACTAAAACTAGAAGAATTAACTTCTTATGAATGGAATCCTTTTAAGGGAACAGGAAAAACCTTATGGAAAGAATATATACTTCCATATTTTGCCATTCGTTTTACTCTTATTCCTTTGTTATTTTTACCTCTTGGAGCAGAAGCTGTATTTAATGCGTTTATTATTACATTAATCGCAGAATACTTAGCCAATTTACACTCATTTTTAGTAATTGTTCCTAATCATTCTGCTGAAGACATCTACAGATTTGACACGCCGCACAAATCACAAGGTGAGTTTTATTTACGTCAAATTATGGGAAGTGTTAATTATAAAACAGGAACAAATATTGTAGATTTTTCTCATGGCTGGTTAAACTACCAAATTGAGCACCATATTTTTCCAACTCTTCCTTTATCCCAATTACAAAAGATTCAACCCCTCATAAAAGAATTATGTGCAAAACATAATCTTGAATACCGTCAAGAAAGTGTTTTTAAACGAATGTATATGACAATTGAGCTAATGGTTGGTAATACCACCTTACTAAAAGTAGGAAATGTATAAAAATATAAAAGAGTAATTTCTTTTATATTTCTCTAACATCTAAAAAACTTCCACTCCTATACTCATTCGAATTTACGAACACTTGATCAAATCTTAAAGCAGCTTCTTCTTTAGAAAAAGCAAGACTGTTTTTAATTATTTTTGCTGATGGGAATTTTTCATCGTCTAGTTTTAAAATACTTTTTCTTATGGCTGTATCTATAATACCAGGAGCAACTGCAAGAAGTGTACTGTCTTTCATTTCAAGGGCATACAAAGAAAGCAACATATTTAAAGAAGATTTTGACATACAATAAGTACTCCAGCCTAAAAATGCATTAACCGAGGCACCTGAAGATGTTGCAATAATAGTTTTAACCTCTAGTGAGCAAAAAATATCTAATAAAATTTTATTTGCATAGACATTAACATTCATTACTTCTTCAAAGTCATTTATACTAAGATTATTCATTAGATCTATTTTTCCCAATATTCCAGCATTTAAATAGACGCACTCCCATTTTTTTTCTTTTTGTATAAAAGAAGTAAGAGCTTGCGCAATGGATTTTGTTTCTTTTAAATCGCAGCGTTCGAAAATAAAGTTTTTATCATTAATTTTTGGCATTCGTCTGGCTGTTCCATAAACTTTATATGATTTTTTTAAATACAATTGAGTAAGTGCCAAACCTAAACCTGAACTACAGCCCGTAATAAAGACATTTTTTTGCATAATAAACCTTTATCCTAATTTTTATTAGATATCTTAACAAAATAATATAATATTCCTTATTTTTTAATATCAAAAAGATATAATAAGAAATCAAAAGGAAGCGGTATGAACTATCCTATTTTCACAAAAGAACATCAATCTCTAATGGCTAAGTATCTAAATATTGGTATTTATAATCACTTAAAAGACTTAAAAAGCAAGAATGGCTTTAGCCTTGAAAAAGCCATTAACTCAGGTCTTAAAAATCCCGACAGTGGTATTGGAGTGTATGCAGGAGATGAAGAGTCTTACACATTATTTGCTGCTTTGTTTGATAATATCATCGAAGATTATCATGGCTTTACAAAAGAAGATAAACATATATCTAATCTAAATGCATCGTATTTAAAGGCTCCTTTATTAGAAGAACATAATAAATATATTCTCTCCACTAGGATACGAGTAGGAAGAAACCTAAAAGACTTTCCTTTAGGTCCTGCTATTAGTGATATACAAAGAAAAGAAATAGAAGAGATAGTTTCAAAAGCTTTAAATCATTTAGAACATGATTTAAAAGGAAAATATTATGCCTTAAATGCATTAAGTAAAAAAGAACAAGCACGTTTAATTAAAGATCATTTTTTATTTAAAGAAGGCGACAGGTTTTTACAAGCTGCTTCTTTAAATAATGACTGGCCAAATAGTAGGGGTATTTTTCACAATACTGAAAAAACTTTTTTGGTTTGGATTAATGAAGAGGATCAGCTAAGAATTATTTCCATGCAAGAAGGTGGAGATATTAAAGCGGTATTTTCAAGACTTTTAAAAGCCATACATTTATTAGAAGAACATATGCAATTTTCATACAATGATCACTTAGGCTATATTACGTCTTGTCCTACAAATTTAGGAACAGCAATGCGAGCTTCTGTTCATATTAAACTTCCAAAACTAAGTCTTGATATGAAAGAATATAAAAAGATTACGGATAAGTATTTTTTACAAATCAGAGGCATACATGGAGAACACTCAAAAAGTGAAGGCGGTATTTATGATATCTCTAATAAAAGAAGACTAGGAGTTAGTGAAGTACAATGTGTGCAAGATATGTACGATGGAGTAAGTGCTTTAATTAAAAAAGAAGAGTCTTTGTAACTAAGACTTTTTTTTCTTCAATTCATTCATTATATTCTCAAACTTTAAACCTTGTGCAATTTCTTTTTCAACAATCATTTTTCCAATAGGTGCAATAGAAATAACAGCTAATTTATAATGTGCAAAAGCAAAGGGAATACCAATAATACTAATAAAAGATGCCACCATACAAATAACATGTCCTAGGGCTAAAAAAAATCCAGCAAAAATAAACCAAATAACATTTCCTATTAATCCAAAAGAAGAAGTACCAATGTCACCTTCATGCAAGATATCTCTGTTAATAGCCTCATAACCAAAAGGAAAAAAAGTAAACTTTCCAATAACAAAACATGCCCTACCCCAGGGAATTCCTATAATACTTGCAAATGCAAGCAGTGAAAAAAACCACCAAGTAAGTCCCATAATAAAGCCTCCAAAAATAAACCATAAAAAGTTTAAAATAAAGCGCATGTTTTTCCTTTAGATTATTAAATATAAACTATTTAGTCTTCTTTTGTATCTTCTTTCGTTTCTTCAGTACTAGAATTTTCTTCTACTGTTTTTTCTTCTACAATTTTTACTTCTCGTTTTTTAGCAGATGAAAGAAGTTCCATATATAAACTTTTTGCATCAGAAGTGCTAGCTTCATCAATATTTTTTGTAATATCTGTAAAATTGATAGTTTTAGCTTCTTCTCCATTAAGCGAAAATTTACAATCAAAATTCCAAAAATCAAAACCTTCTGGTAATTCTTTGTTTTTTTCTCTTTTAATGTATTTTCTAACATCATGTTTAATAGCTTCTAAAACTCTTTCTTTTTTCTTTTTTACATCATCTAATTGATATGTTTTTTTCATTAAAATCCTTTGCGCGAATTATAGCAGTATTTTTCCATTATGCTTAAGGAAAATTTGTTAAATTTGCTTGTGCTTTTGCAGCTGTGAATATTATTTCAACCAGTGTTTGAGGTGTTGACATTTTGCCCTCAACACAAGCCCTTGAAGGAGGATTGTCTTTATCAACCCATTCATCCCACACTTCATTAAAAGCAGCGAAATCAGCATCAATATCTTTTAAAAATATTTCTGCTTTTAAAATATATTCTTTACTGGTACCTGCTTTTATAAAAAGCCCATGTGCAATCTTTAAAACATCTGCTGTTTGGCCTTTAACATCCAAGCTTTTGTCTAAAGGAACAATACCTGCAAAATAAATCACATTTTGGTATTCAACAATCTTACTCATTCTTGGTCCTGTCATATCTCTTGTTATCATGATATTTCCTTTAAATTTTCTTTTTAAAGTATATCACTATTTTCTTTAGTAACAAAGTTTGACCCTAATCAATTCTTTTATCTCTTTTTTTTGTTATAGTAAAAAATATCGTACAAAGGCAAACAGTGATTTATACAAGTATTCTAACCCTACATCTTTTATGTGTATTTATTTATGGTGGATTTTTATTCGTAGATATTTTTTTTCTTTCAAGAATGAAAGAAAGTTTAAATAAAGACGAGCACAAAATAGCAAGAGAAGCAGTAATGCAACATGTAAGAAAAGTAGTGCCATGGGCTCTTTTATTAGCTGTTGCTACAGGACTTTATTTAATTTCACAAGTATTTGGTCCTATTGAAAATCAAAGCTTGTCTTATTATCAAAGCCTTTTATCCCTAAAAGCATTTTTAGGAATTTGGTTAGGAATAAGAGGCTTTAATCAAAAGTTCTTCAAAATAAATCCTTTTGTATTTAAAGGGCATGCTTTGCCTTTTACTTTTGTGCTTAGCATGATCGTTCTTTCAAAATTTATGTATTTGTAAAAAACATCCAAATGAATATTAAAATATTTTAGTTAAGAAACACTCTTTTTAAGAATTAAGCTACTTTCATAGGCTTCATGAATCCATTTTTCAACTTCATTTGGATTATTTGACCAGTCATAAAGTTTGATAGAACCACTCTTAATATTAGAAGACATTTCTTCTGGCAAAATATTTTCGTCAATACAATAACTTGAGTTTTCTAATTTTACCTGTCCATAATAAGGGAATAATCCATTGGATAGTTTCCCTGTATACGAAGGTAGAATTATTCCTAGGACACCATTTTTTGTTTTATCAAGTGAGGTATCTAAAGAAAAAGATATTTCATCAAGTACATATTTTTGTACTAAAGTATCATTTCCTATCAATACAATGGTTACCGTTGAAGAAACATCCAACTCATCTTCTAAAAAACTAGAAATTGTAATATTTTCATCATTTAAATACATTTTTACAAAATCATTTTTGTATTCCGCATCATTTTTATCCGTAACAGTAGAGAGTTTCCCTGTATGAACATAAGAAAGAAATACTTTTTGTTTCTTTGTCATAATATACTCCTTAACAAGATTGTAAATATAATTATATAAATAGTATAAACTATCTTGACCTACAAAAAAGTAAAAAAAATAAGCTAGTTAAATATCATAATAAATTATTTATCATAGAGTTTAACACCTAATTTTAAAAGGCTTTTGTATAATAAAAAGCACACTGCTTTAACACTTCACTATACTATGATAAAAATAGTTTATAAATATAGGAGAATCTAGGTGTTTACTGAAAAAAATCTACCTAAGCTGATTATCTTAACACCCATTGTTACTATCATTATTTTGTTCATTGTTATTTTATATTATTTTATTAAGAGCCAAAATGATTATTTTTTAAAAGAGAGTAATCTTCTTGAACAAGAGTACATTAACAAACAAAAAATTGTATTACAAAATGAAGTAGAAGGTGTTTTTGATTATATCAACTATCACAAAAAACTCATGGTTAAAAATATTAAAAAAGATATGAAAATTCAAATGCAAGCTTTTGTTAATCTGATTGATGAGAATACAAATGAAGAAAAGTATATGCAGTATATCAATCAAAATGTAAATGTCCGCAGTGATTTTATTATTTATAAAAACAAAAAACTGCTAAAAAATCCCAGTGTTTTCTTTAATAACAATAATATAAAAAGCTTTCAAGAAAATATGCAAAAAGATAAACAAGAGTTTGTTTTTATTGATGAAACAGATTTATATTTTTTTAAATACCTAAAAAGTAAAGACATTATTATTATTTTAAAAAAAGATATTTTTTACAATATTGACGATTTAAAATATTCTATTGCGCGTTGGGTAGAGTTTATACGTTTTGAAAATAATAACTACTTTTGGATACATTCCAATACCAATAAATTAATCGCTCATCCTTACAGACAAGAGAATATAAACAAAGACGATACCCAACTTAAAGATGGAAAAGGAACTTTTTATATTCAACAAAATGTAAAACTTGCTATGAAAAATCATCAAGGAAACTTCTCTCAATATTATTGGAATAAACCCCAAGAAAAAGAAAAAATTAAAAAACTAAGTTTTGTAAAACTCTATAAAGAATGGAATTGGGTTATTGGCACAGGCATTTACATGGATGAAATACAAAAAGTCATCATCACAAAGAAAAAAAGACTGGAAGAGAAAATAGATAAGTATATAGAAGTAACCATAGGTATTACTATTTTATTATTACTGTTTATGTCCTTTTTATCAGTGATGGTATCACAAAAAATCAATAAAACTTTTAAAGGTTATCAAGATAAGGTACATAAAAAAGAGCTAAAACTAAAAGATTTAAACCAAAATTTACACAGTAAAATTGCTCTTGCATTAAAAGAAGCACAAGAAAAAGACCGAGTAATGTTGCATCACTCAAGACTAGCACGTATGGGAAAAATGCTTAATATGATTTCTCATCAATGGAGACAACCCTTAAGCCAGTTAGCAGGAATAATGATGGAACTCGAAACAACCGTTGCTTTTAAAAAAGCCAATAACCAGTTTGTATTAAGCTGTGCCAGTGATGCAACTAAAATCATTCAATTTATGTCTTTAACCATTGATGATTTTAAAAACTTTTTTAAACCAGAAAAAAACAAAGAATATTTTTATGTTTCAAAGGCTTGTAATGAAGCAGTATCTTTAATAAAAGATACTTTAGTTAATGAAAATATACGACTGCATCTGAATATAAAAAATGACAAAAAAATTAAAGGTTATGAAAGAGAATATGCCCAAGTTATCTTAAATTTTTTAGTTAATGCAAAAGATGCTCTTTTAAGCCAAAAAATTAAAGATGCCCATATTACACTCAGCATTGAAACAAAAGATGAATTCTCAATTGTTTCTGTAAAAGACAATGCAAAAGGCATTAAAAAAGAACATTTGGATTTAATATTTGAACCTTATTTTTCAACAAAAAAAGCTCAAGGGACAGGCCTTGGCCTCTACATGGCAAAAATGATTATTGAAACAAATATGCAAGGAAAACTTTCTGTTCACAATGATGAAGACGGTGCTGTTTTTAAAATAGTAATTTAAAAAAAAGGAGAAGAAGATGATAGAACTTGCTTTAAAACTAAAAGACTATAAACTCTTATTAGTAGAAGACGATGAAGAAATACGTAAACGCTTAAAAAACACCTTAGGTTTTTATTTCAAAGAAATTTACGAAGCCAA
>Ga0105355_10000616_pt1 | contig 32736 bp, 33 predicted proteins | sample GOMGulsemesocosm_2_FD_83508 | JGI IMG/M metagenome (GOLD analysis project Ga0105355, IMG submission 83508) | Methane-oxidizing microbial communities from mesocosms in the Gulf of Mexico - GOM9C Gulf of Mexico | ecosystem: Environmental > Aquatic > Marine > Cold seeps | place: Gulf of Mexico...
AAGTAAGAGCTGGAATATGATGACATTCATCTACAATTACAAAAGAGTAATCTTTTATAAGTTCTGGTTGATTTTTAAGGCTCTGCATAGTTGCAATATCTAAGCGTTTATTTAGTGTGTTTTTACTTTTTCCTAAAAAACCAATGTCTTTTTTATTCATTGAAAAATAATCTACAAAACGCTCAATCCATTGATCTAAAAGCATGTTCTTATTAACCAAAACCAAGGTGTTGGCTTGTCTTACTTCAATCATTTTTGAAGCAATGAGTGTTTTCCCATACCCAGGAGGTGCAACACATAATGAAAAATCATATTTTTTTATTTCTTCTATAGCATCATTTTGCTCAGGTCTTAAGGTAAATACTATTGAAGGAAAGAGCTCTTTATTAAAAAGACGTTTGTCTTCTATAGAATAATTAACATCATTGTTTTTAAGATAATCTTTTACTTTATACAATAATCCTCTTGGCAGTTTTAAAAAATTCTCATCTTCTTCATAGTTCTTAATCACTCGTGGAATATTATAAAGAGGTTTTCGTAAGTTTAATAATATTTTGACTTGTGGATTAGGAAAAGAGGCAAAGTCTTTAAAGATATTAATTAAACTTGCTGATAGATTTTTAGTTTTAATATAAACAAAATCATGCAAGGTTAATTCTAAAATAAAAGAAGGGAATTCTACTTCCTCAAATACTGTTATTTTTTCTTGTTTAAGTAAAGAATAGAATTTTCTTTTTGGAAGTTTTTTAATCGCATTCAAAAATTTCCATTGATCTTTTATAACTTCATTTTTTGCATTTATAAATACTGTTTTATTATCATTTCTAGCACTTAAAAACAAAGGAAGTTCAATGTAAGAGCCCAAAGTAGTAGAGTTTACAAAATTACTCGAAGGATAGGTTTTACCTGAGATATATGCTTCTTTTAAAATCTGCCCTGCAAACATACTCACATCTTTTGCTAAAATTGGCTCTTCTAAAAAAATCCACATTACTAAATTTGCTTGTGAATCTATTTCAAAATATGCATTTAAGTCGTACTTTTTTAATAAAGTAACCAAAGCTGCTTTAGAATCATATGAAATTTCAAGGAGAAAAAAACGGCAAAAATTATCTTGATTAATTAAATAAGAAGCAAGGAACGTTCGTCCTCTTAAGTGGTCTTCAATATCTTTATTCGATAAGGGCGAATAAATACCACTTTTAAAAAAAGTCTCAACAGGAAAAAAATGCGCTTTATTTTCTTTATTTTCCCATTTTTTTGCAAAAATATCTTCTCTGCAAATAAATAAAGATCTAAAAAGATCTATTTTTTCGTCTTTTGAAAAGTTTTCTTTGTTAAGACTTTCTAACTGATGTATTTCTTCATTGATTTTATCACGTTGAAGATATAATTCATCAAGCCTATTTCTTTTTACTGTCTTCAACTTCTTGCTCTATTTGAAATTGGTTACCAACAATATTATTGATTTTTTTCTCAATTTCTCCATAACGTGAAGTAAGTTCAGAACCTTTTCTAATTCCATGCCCTTCAAATTTTCCTTTAGAGTCAATCATTAATTCTGTATATACAATGTCCCCAATTACTTTTCCATTGGATAAGATTTGTATGTTTTCACAATCAATTTTACCATCAAATAAACCATTAATAACAATACTATTAGCTTTTACATCTCCAATAACTTCTCCTGTAGTTCCTACAGAAATCAAGTCAGCATCTAAAATTACACCTTCAAACTTACCATCAATATGAACAGAACCAGGCGTGTTAATACCACCAATTATTGTTGTTCCTTTGGCAATTACTGTTGCGCCAGCTTGTGTTGCTTGTGTATCATCATGATTAAAGATTCCCACTGTACTCTCCTTTGTTTTGTAAATAATAAATCATATTCTCTTAAATTCCATTTCATAAAGTCTTTTGGATTTAAAACTTTACTTGCATATTTTACTTCATAATGCAAATGAGGGCCAGTACTTCTTCCTGAGCTCCCAGTTAAGGCTATTAATTGATTTTTCTTAACTACGTCACCTATTTTAACTTTAGTTTTATTTAAATGCGCATAAACGGTTTCAAAACCATAATTATGTGAAATAATTACAACCCTACCAAAATCACCTCGATCTCTGGATTGAACATAACGCACTACTCCATCAGCAGTTGCGAAAACTTGTGTATTTCGTCTTGCTCTTAAGTCAATTCCTCTGTGGAATTTTTTCTTTTTAGTAATTGGGTGAATTCTGTATCCAAACCGTGATTTAGTACTTGTGTCCAACAGTGGTGACCCATTGGGAATAACCATTTGCATATAAATTTTCTCAACAGAAGTAATTTTTGCTAAAGTAGCTCGTGTAATCTCATCTTTTGTATCATCTTTTTTAAGGCCAATAATTTCTTCAATATCATCAAGTTTTGAACTTAACTCTTCTATATCTTTTACTTTTCCTTCAATTTGTTTTGAATAAAAACTATTTTGTGCCAAAAGCTTTTTCTCTTTACTTGTTAATACCATTATTTCTTTTTCTTTGGTGATTCGTAATTCTACGATTTCATCATTTAAAAAAGTAATAAACCAAATAGAAGAAGCAATTAATAATACTGCAATGATTGCAATAATTACAATTGACTTTCGTACAAGTTGATGTATATTATAGGACTTTGTACTATTTACATCTGATACTGTTATTATTAATCTATCTTTCATATATTCCCATAAACTTTTCTACTACTAAAAATGAACCAAATACTAGGTATTTTTCATTATTATTAATGTTCTTAAAATCACTAACCATTATATTTAAATTTTCACATAACTTGATTAAAATTTCTTTTTTTAGCATTCTTTCATCATTAATAGACAAAATTTTTACTTCTTTTATAATAGGTTTAAGTATTTTTAATACCTTTTCATAATCTTTATCTGCATAAGAATTATAAACCAAAATGATTTTTTTATTTTTATAGAGCTTCTTTATCTCACTTGCTGCTAAAGGATTATGTCCTACATCAAGAGTAATATTATCATTTAAAGCTTCAAATCGCCCTTTTAATTCTAAGCTTTTAAATACTTCAATATTTATACTAAGCCCTAAAAACTGTAAAGCACTTAAACATAAGTCTAGGTTTTTTAATAAATAAGGAGCTAAGTTTAAATCAATTTTGAAAGTACTTAAATCAAAATCCTTGATGGTAAACAGTTTATAATTTCGCTCTTTAACTAAATCTTTTGCATGCAAAAATACTTCTTCATGTACTTGATATCCAAGAATCATGTTTTTATCGCAGGCTCTCATTTTAGTATAAGAAATTTCTTTAATACTGTTTCCTAAAAATTGCACATGATCTAGGTCAATCGTAGTAATTAAAGAAAGGTCATTTTTTATAACATTTGTTCCATCAAACTCTCCACCTAAACCAGCTTCTAAAACTAAATAATCCATATTATTAGCTTTATACAAGGCCAATAATGTTGTATATTCAAAATAAGTCAGTTTAGAAAGTAAACGAAGAGGAAGAATATTTTGTATTTCTTTATGCGTATTTTCTAAGTCTTTATCACTTATATCTTCACCATCTAACCATATTCTTTCATTAAATTTTTTGATATGAGGAGAAGAATAATGAAGTACCTTTTTACCTATTTTATTTAAATAATGTGCAAGAAATCTACCTGTACTTCCTTTTCCATTTGTACCAACTAAATGAATAACATAAGGTACTTTAATAAGTGATTGAAGAATTTTCCATGATTCTTCAATAATAGAAAAATCTATTTTGTCATAATACATAGTTTTATTGGCTAAAAATTCTTCTAAATTACAGCTTTTAAAATCGAACACTATTTTTTCTTAAAAGACAAAATAGCTAATTTTGATAATACCTGTTCCATTGCTTTATTCGAAGCATTTTTAATTGCTGAAAAACGGCTTGCCTCACTAATAGTTTTGGCATCATCAATTGAAAAATCATAGCTTCCAGAAACATTAAAAGTTTTTAAAGTATTATTTGAAAACACTTTTACGTTAATATTTGCTCTTGCTCTGTATAACTGTGTATATCCATCTTCATCGTATTGAATTGCACTCATAGAAACAGAATTTAACTTAACAAACATAATAGTATCCGCTTCACTTCTTACCTTAACCAGTTTAGAGCCCAAACGTGTTATTAAGAGTTTGTTCATTGCATCTTTAATTAAAACAGAGTTTTTTGGGTCTTCAACATTTACATTTAAATCAACGTAAACATTTTGTCCCACACCTTTTTTTGCATAAAACGATGTTGCTTTATAACCACAAGCAGTAAAGCTTAAAATGAAAAGTACTAATATCGCTTTTTGTAAAAATTTTATACTTTTCATCAAACGCTATCCTTTTATTACTAAGTTAACTAATTTATTTGGAACTAAAATTTCTTTTACAAGTTCTTTATCTTGAAGCCATTTTTCACTTGCATTTTTTGCAAGTGTAAGAATCTCTTCTTTAGAGGTACCTGGATCAACTTCAATTTCACATCTTTTTTTACCATTAATAGTCACAGCTAAAATAAGTACATCTTGTACAAAAACTTCATCTTTAACTTCTAAATTAATATTAAAGTTTTTTAATTCAAATAAATTGTCTGCAATCTCACAACAAATATGAGGAATAATTGGCTCTAAAATATTACTTAGAATATAATAAGCTTCAGCCCAAACTACTTTATTATTTTGAGAGCTTAAAGCGTTTAATGCTTCCATAGAAGCTGCAATCAAAGTATTAAAGGTATACGTTGTAGTGTAAACATCTTGGGCTTTTTGTAAGGCAAGATATACTTTTTTTCGTGCTTCTTTTTCATCTTTGTTTAAAGTATCGTGTTTGATGTTTAAAAGCTCTTCAATACTAACACCTTTTGCTTCACTTGACTTTGATGCAAAACGTTTAATAAATCTAAAAGAACCTTCAACCGCTGAATCATTCCATTCTAATTCTTTAGTAGGAGGTGCTGCGAACATCATAAATAATCGTGCTGTATCTGCTCCATATTTTTCAATAATAGAAGAAGGATCAACTACATTTCCTTTAGATTTTGACATCTTAGCCCCATCTTTTAAAACCATTCCTTGTGTTAATAGTTTTTTAAAAGGTTCAGTGGACTTTGTATATCCCATTTTATTTAGAATTTTTGTAAAGAATCTTGCATATAAAAGATGTAGAATTGCGTGTTCAATTCCACCAATATATTGGTCTACATCCATCCAATATTGAGTATCTTCTTTTGAAATACCTTCTTTTTCCCATTTTTTATGAGAGGTTGCATAACGTAAAAAATACCAAGAAGATTGAACAAAAGTATCTAAAGTATCTGTTTCTCTAAGCGCTGGTTTCTCACACTTTGGACAAGAAGTATGTTTCCAAGTAGGATGAGTATCTAAAGGATTTCCTTCTCCTGTAATTTCTACATCATCAGGAAGAGAAATAGGTAGGTTTTCAATTTTTTCAGGTACTAAACCACAAGAGTTACAATGCACAAAAGGAATAGGTGCTCCCCAATATCTTTGTCTTGAAACTCCCCAATCTCTTAGTTTATAATTAACTTGTTTTTTACCTAAAGAGTTTTTTTCAAAATGGTAAATAACTGCTTTTTTCGCTTTATTTATTTTTAAACCATTAAAAGATTCAGAATTAATTAATTCGCCCTCTTTGGTATAGGCTTCACTCATATTATCGTCAATACCATTAGGCCCTGCAATAACTTGTTTTAAAGGTAAATCATATTGTTTTGCAAATTCATAATCCCTTTGATCATGAGCAGGAACAGCCATTACAGCTCCTCCTCCATAAGAGGCAAGAACAAAATTAGCTACCCATACTGGAATTTCTTCACCTGTAATTGGGTGAATAACAGTAATTTCTAAAGAAACACCTTCTTTATCCTGAATAGCTCTATCACGCTCACTTACTTTTCTCATAGCTTTGATTTTGGCAATTTTATCTTCACTTAATAATTTATTATTAATAATGTGTTCAACAATTTCATGCTCAGGGGCTAAAGCAGAGTAAGAAACACCATAGATGGTGTCTGGTCTGGTTGTAAAAACAGTAAAATTATCAAATTTAGCATCCAGTTTTGTTTTACTAGAAGAGCTTAAAAGTAAGTCAAATTCTAGTCCTTCACTTCTACCAATCCAATTTTCTTGCATGGTTAAAACTTTTGAAGGCCATTGTCCTTCAAGTGTTTTTAAATCATCCAATAAAACTTGTGAATAATCTGTAATATTTAAATAATACCCAGGCATCTCTTTTTGCGTAACAATTGAATCACATCTCCAACAAGCTCCATCTTCTACTTGTTCATTCGCTAAAACAGTGTGACATGATTCACACCAGTTAACAGTAGTAGATTTACGGTACAGTAAACCATCATCAAACATGTTAATAATAAATTCTTGTTCCCATTTTGTATACAAAGGATCAGAAGTAGCAAACTCTTGTTTTTTTGAAAAAGAAAGACCAAGGCCTTTTAACTCATTTCTCATATAATCAATATTTTCATAGGTCCATTTTTTAGGATGAGACTTATGTTTAATTGCTGCATTTTCTGCTGGCATTCCAAAACTATCCCAACCAATTGGGTGTAAAACATTAAAATCTTTTTTCCTGAAATATCGTGCAAAAGCATCTCCAAGACAGTAATTTCTTACATGTCCCATGTGAATACGTCCACTTGGGTAAGGGAACATACTTAATATAAATTTCTTTTCTTTACTTTTATCATCTTCTGGCTCAAAGGAATCATTTTTATCCCAATATTCTTGCCATTTTTTCTCAACTAATTGTGGACTATACTCCATTAGTACTCTTCCTTATCTTCGCTTTTTGAACTTTCTATTAATGCAAGAGCAATTGAAAAAATATTCGCAACAACAGCTCCAATAGCTAAAGCCACTGCTAATCTTTCATCCCCCATAAATACTAAGGCCATGAATGCAGGGATCAAGTGAAGATCCGCCACCAGTGAACTTGCCAATAACTCAGCTGACAATAAATTTCTAACACCAATTTTTAAAATAGTAGAAATGATATTAACCGAAGCCGCAATAAAGAGAGGAACAGCATGTGGTTCATATAAAAAACCTGCTGTTGTTGTTAGTGACATTAGTGAAAAGAATATATACGTAACTTTACCCCAATCCATGTGTATCCTTTGTTTATTTGTTTAATTAATTTGCCATAATATCTAAAAATGCATAAAAAAGCCATTATTAAGAAGCCTTACTCTTGCAAGATAAAGGCCTTAAGAGCTTTAAGCTAATGTTTTAACCCTTAGCGTTGAACATATATTTTAACATTTTATATAGGGCGTAATAAAGTATGATTTTGTATATCAATTGAAAAGGATTTTCAACAATAGTAAAAGGATTTAAAATCTCTGTAAATAAAAGTAAAAATACATCTGAAGTTAGCCCTAAATATAAAAAGATAAAAGCCAAAATCACTATAGGAATAAAGTTTTGAAGCAAAATACTCACTCCACGTATATTCATCTTTTTGGGTAATTTTTTTGCATGATAAAAACATTTATGTAAGGCTTTATTAAAAAACCTATCTCCAAATCGTTTAGTGCAGTCTTCACAAATATTATCATTCCTAATATTATGTCTAGATATTCTATTATCTATCAAGTAAAATTAAAGGGTTTTAAAACGAAGAAAAAAAAAGAAAATTGATTCATTTTAATGATTAAGTACCAAGTATTTCACTTGTGTAAATCCAAAATCATAGGCTTTAGAACGTATTAGTTTCAAATTAATATCTGTAGATAAAGAAGGAAATAAAGGTTTTCCCTTTCCTATAAGAACGGGAATTATAGTAATAGTAAGCTCATTAATTAATTTGGCCAATAAAAACCTTTGAATAGTTATTCCACCATCAATATAGATTCGTTTTAAGCCTTCTTTCTCTAAATAAACACATAATTCTTTGGCATCTAAAGATGAATGTTCAAGAGAAGAACATAGCTCATCTGGAATCTTAAGTTTAGAACTACTTAAAACAATTACTCTTTTATTTTTATAAGGCCATTCGTCAAATGTTAATATTTTTTCATACGTATGCCTTCCCATTATTAAAGCATCAACGCCTTGCATAAACTTTTCATAACCACAATCTTCACCTTTAGGAAGTGTTTTGTTTGCCTCATCTAACCAATCTAAAGAATCATTTTCTCTTGATATAAAACCATCTAAACTTGTTGCTATAAAAACGGAAACTGTTAAACTCAAAATACTATTCCTTCAAAATAATTTTAAAACATCTTACTCTTATTTTCAATGATTTAATAAAAAATAAACTTTATTTTATGCTTATATTTACCGTTTTTATTATTACATTTGTTGTATAATCACAGAAGAAAAAATAAAGGTTCCCAATGAGTATTTTATATAAGGAATTAGAATCTAATAAACAATTTGAATTATTTTATATAAAAGATCAATATCAAAATAATATTTTCAAAGAATGCAGACATGATTTTTATCAACTTATTTTTATTACTAAAGGAGAAGGAAAACACAGTATTGATTTTGAAGAATATGAATTAAAAAGAGATTTAATCTATTTAATAAAACCCTCTCAAGTTCACAAATGGAATTTAAATGATTTTAATAATGAATATGATGGATACATTTTCAACTTCTCGAAAGAATTTTTCCATGATGATAAAATTATTAACAACTTGTTTAATACAAATTCAGAATCTTCAATTGATATTTGTAATAAAACAAAAAAGAATTTGACCTTGTTGGTTGAAATGATTAAAGAAGAATATATTAACAATGATGATTTTTTACTACTTTCCCATCTTTTTTCTTCTTTCTTAAAATATATTATAAAATCTAAAACAAATATAGCAAAAAACTTACATACAGACAAACGTGTACAAAATCTAAAACTTCTCATAGATAAACATTATAAAGAAGAGAAAAGTGCTTCTTTTTATGCCAAAGAATTTGATCTTACTACCAAAAGATTAAATGAGATTATACAAAAGAATATCAATAAAACTGTTTCAGATTTAATAAGTGAACGATTAATAGTAGAAGCAAAAAGAGAACTTATTTTTAGCCAAGAATCTGTAAAAGATATTGCAGAATCACTTGGATATTTTGATTCTTCTTATTTCTCAAGATTTTTTAAAAAACATACAAAACTTTGCCCAAAAGAGTTTAGATCCAATAACCTAAAAATTTATACCTAAGTTTTTTCCTCTTAAAAGAGGAAAAAAGCATATATTTATTTAACATTTATCACTTTGTTTTTTAAATTAAGTTCGCCATCTAAAACAGAGTATACTTTATACACACCAAGTAGAGGTGTATCTTTATTGGTATTTACTTTCATTAAAACAGAAACAGCATCATAAGAGAAATCTATTTTATTATTGACTCTACTAGCTGGAACTAAGGCTTTAATTGTATTGTTTTGTATGAGCACTGAAAAACCAGGAGGATCCATATACATTGGCATTCCTGGATTTGTAGGAGGTAAAAGCACTTCTTTATTGGCTTTTTTAAATTCTTTTACTTTTAAGCCTCCAGGTAAAGACTTATCTTCTACTAAAACAACCCAATGGGGGTGCCATACTTTTCCATCATTTTTATAGTTTTTATCATTATTTTCATCCCAAAGAGGAGTATCATCAAAATCAGGGTGACTAGTAAGAGCAAGGGCAACTATTCCTTTTGTAACATTAAAACCAACATCACTTGATTTTAAACTTGTAGGAAAAACATATCCTAACACACTCGCTCCATTTAATGCCCCATTAAGATCAGGCGTAGTATTACCAGCTTTTCCTTGTACTTTTTGTGAAAAGACTAATAAATCAAGGGATTTAATATATTCAACCTTTGCTTCTTTGATTTTAAAATCATCATTTGCATGCATTATTATGCTTCCTACTATAAGGAGCGTACTTAAACTCTTTTTCATTATATTTTTCATTTTAATCCTTTTTTTCTTCTAATAATTTTCCAAGTAATAATCCAATATCAAGATCATTCACTAAACCAAAAGCATGCATTCGTATCTTGCTTTCTTTATCAATAATAAGTAATGTAGGCGTGCCTTGCATATTATATTTTTTCATTGTTGCTGGCATAAAATCTTTTTCGACACTCAAATCAATAGCTATAGGAAAACCTATATCATTTTCATCTACAAAAACTTTTAGTGCCTTAGGACTCATCACATCATGATGCTCAAAAACACTGTGTAAACCCAAAATAACAATATCTTCATTTAAAAATCTTTTAAACAGTTTTTTACTTTGGGGAATACTGTGAGCAACGCAAGCAGGACATAACATCTGAAATACATAAATTAGGACAATTTTGCCTTTTAGTTTTTCAAGACTAATATCTTGTTTTGTATTTAACCATTCTAGAACTTCTAGTTCCTGTGCTTTATTATGTTTCATTCTCTTCCTTTCTTTAAAAGTATAGGAAATAAAAGAGAGAATAAAAATAGCATTTTTCTACATTAAATAGGATAATTTGTACATTTGAATAAAAGAGAGAATTAAGTAAAGCGCATATGCAAGAAAGAAATAAAGAGATAAGTGAATAAAAGAAATACAATCTTTTATCCTCTTATACTCTTCTTTAAATAGAATTTATCGTTTGTAGTATGTCACAAGTGAGCTTTTTTTAAGGGTGTGAGCATTAATCATATATCCAACTAAAGCAGGATTAGCATTTTTATCTAAGCCTAACTTATCTACATCAAGTGCATGAATAGTAGTTAAATACATATGCGTTTTATCCCCTTTAGGAGGACAAGAACCCCCAAAGTTTTTTCTTCCATAATCATTTGTACTTTCAATACTGTTTGAAGGAAGTGTATGTGAAGCACTGGCATTTGAAACTATGGTAGAAGTGTTTTTTTCAATATCAAAAACCAGCCAATGCCACCAACCACTTCCAGTAGGAGCGTCTTTGTCATACATAGTAATAGCAAAACTTTTTGTTCCTTTAGGTGCATTTTCCCAGGATAATTGAGGAGAGATATTATCGCCTTTGCATCCAAAACCATTAAATACCTGATTCATTGAGGTTTGACCTCGTAAGTCCTTACTTTTTAAAATAAAACCTTCTGCAAATAAAGCATTACTTAATAAAGTAAGCCCAAATCCTAAAACTAATTTTCTAAATTTAACGTTCATATTGTTCCTTTTTGTTTACATACGAACATAATACAAAAAAGAAAAATTACAAAGTACAAGAAAACTTACGTTTTATATCGGAATTCTTTAGGTGTAATACTGTAGTGTTTTTTAAATTGAGAAATAAACCAAGATACGGTTGAATAACCAATGTCACTTGCAATTTGACTTATTGTTTTATCTGTATTTCTTAACATCATAGAAGCTTGTTCTAATCTCTTTTTATCTAACCATACTTTTGGGCTTAGTTTATATTCTTGTTTAATATAGTTTCTTAATTGGTTAGGGCTTAATCTGGTTAGTTTACACATGTCATCAAGATTTTGAATTAAATCAATATTAGATTCAAGAATAAATTTATTTCTATTACCACTTGTACGTTTTATAGCTTGCAAGTAAGCGTGAAAATTTCTTTTATTTATTCTAAGCGTATGTAAAAGGATTTCTTCTATTTTTAGTTTTAAAAGACTTGTACTTAAGTTTTCATTTGAATATTCTTTCAACATTTCAATACTGTTTTTTAAAAAAGTATCGTCTAAATATTTCACGTTTACAATATCTTCTTGTGAAGAAGACAGAACTTCAATCTTATGCTTTTCAAGAAATTCAAAAATAAATTTATCATCAAAATATATTACAAGTGATTTGTAGTGAGAATTCTTAGCCAGTCTTTCGCTCATAAAATAGTTGTTTTGTGTTAAAAAACACACTTCATTTTCTTCAACGAAAAAATCTTGATCTTTAAAATGAATTACTTTTGAGCCCTCTAGAAGAATAATAAAACAATGCATAGTAGTTCTAAAAGAAATAAAGTCACTCTTTTTTTGCGTACTATAATTTAAAGCATATAAATTATCGAGTACTCGTAGATTAACATCTTTGTTTTCTATAAAAGTATTAGGAACGATATAGGTCAATTGGTTTATCCTTCGTTTATTTTATTCTAACATTTTTTTAATTTTTACGGCTTTTTCAAAATGATCTAGTTTATTCTCCATTATCCACCACTGCGCTATTTCCATTAATAATTCTGGATTATCATTTTTATTGGCAAAAAAAGCATAAAAAGACAAACCTACATTAGAGCCTTTTTTCTGTATTTTTTCCTTACAAACTTCTATCATTTTGTTTTTAAAAGTCTCCGTCATTTTTGTCCTTTTTCTATAAATATTTGTTATTTATATCACATTAAGCATTAAAAATATAATTAAACTTTTCTTTTATTATTCTTTATAATAAAAAACAAACCCAATAAAATAAACACAAAACCAGGGGCAATAAAAAGACTTGGAATTTCATTAATAAATATTACAGCTAAAACGATTGCAATAAAAGGCTCTAATAATAAAATACTTGTTGTTTGTATGGGTTTTAAATATTTTGATGCTAGGCTATATGTAATAGTTGGAAGCGCGGTTGAAAATATTGAAATTGCAAGTAAATATACCACACTTAAATTTGACACGGTACTTAGATTATTCTCCCAAAAGGTGTCTACAAAATAAAGAAACAATACTATTCCCATAAAGAATGTACTTATTGCAATACTAAAAGAATGAGGAGCTGTGTTTTTTTCGCTCAAAGCTTTATAAATAACAGCGTATAAAGCAAATAACAAAGAAACAAAAAGGGCAAGCACATCCCCTAAGAGTCTTGATGATGAAAGAAGTTCTGTAAAAGTAATTTCATTAAATGTTATTAATAAAACGCCACAAAAAGCAAGAAGAACACCAATAATTTCAAAGCCCGTAACTTTTTCTTTTCTTAAGTACTTATATAAAATCACAAATAAAGGAGAGGTGGTCATAAGAATAGTAACTTCTCCAACAGGAGCTAAAGCAAATGCAAGTGTCCCAAATAAATAACATAAAAACAATACAAAACCCAGTAACCATGTTCTGTAATTATTTAGTTCTCCAAGATACTTACGAATATTTTTCTTTAATAAAAATATGATAATAAAAAGCGCAAATAAAGAAACACTCAAACGAATTGCTACAATCAACAATATAGGTAAATCATCTAATAAATTTATAAATATTCCTGCACTTGCCCATGCAATTATTGTAAAAAGTCCTGCTGCAATACCTATTTTTGTCTCTTTCATACACGCTCCAAAATCTTGTTTGAAAGTATTATATAAAAATTATTTTTTTAAGTATTGTATGAAATTAACATTTTAAAATATTATCTTGATACTCTTTAGGAGTAAGTGAAAAAACACGCTTAAAAGCTTTATTCAAATGGCTTTGGTCATAAAAACCACTTTGTAAAGCAATATTCAATATCGTTTCATCGCTTCCTAAAAGTTCTCTTGCTTTATGAACTTTTTTATTTAGGATGTAAGAATGAAGGCTTAAATCAAATTCTTTTTTAAACAATCGTATTATATGGCCTTCGCTAATAGAAAACTTTAAAGTAAGTTCTTCTAAGGATACTTGATCTTCCGTATTTTCATCAAGATAATCTTTTATTTTTTGAGCTTTAGTGTAGGTATTATTTTTTTCTTCTTTTGAAACAGTCAAAAATTCTAAAAACAGGTTTCGTATAAAAACTATAAGATCACGTTCTTTTTCTAAATAGCAGTCATCACCTAAAAGTTTATTACAAAGACAAAGGAAGTCCTTGTTAATATTTTTTGTCTTAAGTAATACTTTTGAAAGTGCAAGATAATCATCATTGCAAAATAATTCTTTTTGAATTGTTGCACACCAATGTTTATCTAAATGAAGCACATAATCTCCAGAAGATTTTTTATCAAGAACATCCATACAGTGAGCAGTATTTGGATTCAAAAAGGCTATGCTTTTATTGTTTAGTATTTCTTCTTTCTTATTTAAAATTAAATTTACTTTTCCTTCTTTAATAGCAATGATAGTAATAAGCTCATGGGTATGACTTTTAGAACATCCTCTTACTATATTTGCATAACGAAGTTCTACAAAAGGCAAGTTTTTATTTTTAAATATTTTATGTTCCACTAAAAATATATCCTTTCTAAATAAACCTAGGTATGTTTATATTGCCAATACTATATATAAACTTAACCAAAAAAAGATTTAATCCTTCACAAAAAACACATGAGCAAGGCTTCAATATTAGTAAAAATTCATCTTCTCTTCTTTTGCATTTTTTAAATAACTCCACTCATAATCTACCAAATAATGTTTTTTTAAAGCTTTTATAACTGTTTTTCTATCAAAGGAATTTAAATTCTCATCAATTTTCACTTCATAGAAAGCTAATTTGACAAGAAATTTTTTATCTTTTTTTTGCTTCAATATACAACTTTATTTCCACTTGATACTTTAGAAGAATAGAAAGAATTAAAAAACACTCCACCGTTACACTAGGCTAAAAAACGGTGTTTTATGTCATATTTAATACTAAAATTACAGTTAAAGGGATAGTTTTATAAGTATTTTCTTTCCTTGAAAATAAAAAACTAGAGTATAATTTAAAAGAATAATATTTTATATACTCTTCTTTATTTTCTTTTTCACAACTTAGATGAAGTATTTTATGTTATTTTAATCGGTAAAATTATTTACCTATGGAGGAAAAATAATGAAAGAAAAAATAAATTATAAACTGGGACAGGACAACATTAAAAAGTTTGGTCTTGATTTTCATAATCCAGTATTTATTATAAGTGCTATCTTAATTTTAGTATTTGTAATAGCTACTATTGCTGCGCCTAAAGAAGCAAAAGAGATGTTAGACGGAGCTAAATGGTGGTCAATCAATAATTTTGATTGGTTATTTATGTTTTCAGGAAACATTTTTGTAGTGTTTTGTTTGACATTAATTGTTTTACCTGTTGGAAAAATACGACTAGGAGGAGAGCAGGCAACACCTGAATTTTCGACATTTTCATGGTTTTCTATGTTGTTTGCTGCTGGTATGGGAATTGGACTTATGTATTGGTCCGTTGCAGAACCTGTTGCTTATTATACATCATGGTGGCACACTCCATTAAATGTACTTCCTAATACTCCTGAAGCTAAAGAATTAGCGATGGCTGCTACTATGTTTCATTGGGGTTTACATCCTTGGGCTATTTATGCAGTAGTTGGATTATCCTTAGCATTCTTTTCTTATAATAAAAAACTTCCCCTTACAATGAGATCTGTATTTTATCCCTTATTAAAAGAGCGAATTTGGGGTTGGCCTGGACATATAATTGATATACTTGCGGTATTTGCAACTATTTTTGGTCTTGCTACTTCTTTAGGATTAGGAGCACAACAAGTTTCTTCTGGTCTTAATTTCTTATTCGGTATTGAAAAAGGAGTAAATACTGAAATATATATTATTTTAGGAATTACTGCTTTAGCTGTTATTTCTGTTGTACGTGGTTTAGAAGGTGGAATCAAAATATTAAGTAAATTCAATATTATACTTGCTTTGGTACTGCTTATATTTATTATTCTAGTAGGTCCTACTTTATTAATCATCACAGGAATAGGTTCAACACTAAGTGATTATGCAACAAATATTTTTGCCTTAAGTAATTTTGTTGGGCGAGAAGATAGCGAATGGTATCATGGCTGGACCGTGTTTTATTGGGCATGGTGGATTGCTTGGTCTCCTTTTGTAGGAATGTTTATTGCAAGAGTTTCAAAAGGTAGAACAGTAAGAGAATTTTTAATTGCCGTTTTATTAATTCCTACTTTTGTAACTGCTATTTGGATGAGTGCGTTTGGATTAAGTGCACTTGATCAAGTAATCGGAAATGTGGGTGCATTAGCCAATGGAATTACTGATAAATCCTTAGCAATGTTTCAGATGTTAGAAAATCTTCCTTTTTCAAGTATTACCTCTTTTATTGCAATCTTTTTAGTAATTGTATTTTTTGTAACATCTTCAGATTCAGGATCTTTAGTAATTGACAGTATTACAGCAGGTGGAAAACAAGATGCTCCTGTAGCACAAAGAGTCTTTTGGGCTCTTACAGAAGGTTTTGTAGCTATTGCACTCTTATATGTAGGCGGTGCAGATGCATTAAGTGCCCTGCAAGCTGGTTCAATTGCCACAGCCTTACCTTTTACTGTAATATTATTAATTATGACCTATAGCCTTTATAGAGGTTTACAGTCTGAATTAAAAACAAAATAATTACTCTTCTTTGTTTCATGATACTTCTTTAGTATCATGAACAAGTTCACAACTATTTTTAAAACAAAAACACACTAAATTAGTTTTAACACATTCTTAACAATAAAAAAATATAATTACCTTATATAAAGTAAGAAGGCAAAGAGTGAAAAACAAATTAAAAAAATATTTCAAAGAAAGCATTATCTTTATTGTTGTACTTACAATTGTTTTAAATGCTCTAAGTTATTACCGCTCTCTTGACTTAAATAAAAACAATCTTGAAGAAAAAAGTTTTACTCTTCTTGATAAGAGTGCTTATCTTGTAAAAAATGACAAGCCAGTTTTAGTGCATTTTTGGGCAACTTGGTGCCCTACTTGTAAATTCGAAGCTTCTAATATTGAAGCACTATCAAAAGATTATGAAGTAATTACTATTGCTGTTCAATCAGGCAGTACAAAAGAAATAGAAAAATATTTAACTAAAAATAACTTATCTTTTAAAGTAGTAAATGATGAAAATGGTTTTTATGCAGCTAAGTTTAAAATACAAGCCTATCCTACTTCTTTTATTTATAATAAAAACAAAGAATTAACATTCACAGAAGTGGGATACACTACTAAAGCAGGACTTTATTCTAGAATGGCCTTAAGCGAGTAAATTATTCTACGAAAGAATCAATTGCAGCAGTGACCGTTACTTCTATTAAGGTATTTCCTTCTAAGTTGACGCCCAAACAAGCTCTTTGGGGCCAATGTTCTGGATTAGCTCCTATCCATTGTGTCCAAATTGCATCCATCTTATTTTTATCTTTCATATTTGCTATAAATACTTGTGAAGATAATATTCTTTCTTTATTGGAATTTAGTTCTATTAAATTCTTTTCAATTGTTTCTAGGGTTAATTTTGTCTGACCTTCTATATCAAGACTTAAATCAGATGATGTTGCAACAGTAAAAACCAAATCTTTATATTTTGAAGATTTATTTCTTCCCTTATATTTACCTCTTACTCTCTCAATCATAAGCCTCATCCTTTATTTTTTATCTATTCTATTTATATATTAATTATTAAAGAAGAATGCTTATAAACTTCACATTTTCCTTTAAAAATTCAGTAGTTTGGACCTTCTTTAAAATTGTTTCTAAAGAAATTATTATAACACTTTAAAAATAGGAATGGAAGAAACTAAGTTAAATAATTTTATAATATTATTATACAAGGACATAAAATGGAAAAATTCTCTATTCTTTTGCTTGATGATGTAGAACAAAATATTTATAGTTTAAAAATGATGATAGAAGATAGTTTTGATTTAGATATTTATTCAGCACTTAATGCTCAAGATGCTATAGAATTATTAATGAAGAAGCCTGTTGACTTAATATTAAGTGATATTCAAATGCCAGATATTGATGGTTTTGAATTTTTAGAATACTTAAAAGGCGTAGAAAAAACAAAGAATATTCCTGTTATTTTTATTACTGGAATTTTTGATAACAGTGAGTACAAAAAAAGAGGTTATGATCTTGGAGCCATTGAATATATTTCAAAACCCATAGATGATGTATTATTATCCGCCAAATTAAAAGTATATATAGATCTTTTTGATTTACAAAAACAGCAAGATACAGAGCTTAACAAAAAAGACGAAATATTAATACATCAGTCAAAGATGGCTACCATGGGAGAAATGATTGGAATAATATCTCATCAGCTTAAACAACCTCTTAATGTTATCTCCTTATATTGCAGTGATATAAAACTATCTCATGAATATAATGAAATAAATGATGATTTTGTAAAAGAATTTGATATGAATACAAAAAATCAAATCAACTTTATGAACGATACAATCAATGGTTTTACAAATTTTTTCAATCCCGATAAAGTAAAAAATGAATTTTTATTAAAAAGCGCTTTTGATGAAACCATAGAACTTTTATCTTCACAATTTAAAAACAATAATATAAGTATTCATTGCCATATTACAGATGAAAAAGTATATGGAGTAAAAACAGAATTGGAACAGGTTTTTTTGAATCTTCTTATTAATTCAAAAGATGCCTTTATAGAAAAAGAAATAAAAAACAGAGAAATTCATATTAATGCCCTAGTCAAAGATTCTTATACTGTTGTGATATTTGAAGACAATGCAGGAGGAATTAAAGAAGAGAATATTGAAAAACTCTTTGATCCTTATTTTACGAATAAAGAAAAAGGTACGGGTACGGGACTTTATTTAGTAAAATTAATTGTACAAACAAGTTTTCAAGGAAAAGTAAAAGTGCAAAATATAGATTCTGGTTTAAAGTTTATATTTTTATTGGCCAATAAAAAAGACTAACTTAAACCAAGATACCCGGTTTTAGTTTTTTTAATTGATCTTCTCTGTGCTCCAATACATCTTTTAAATCTATAATCTTTTTCTTAGACAGTTCTTCATTTTTTTCTAATTTAGAAATAAGGGCCAAACTGTCTTCTAGTTTTCTTTCAAGTTTATGAATATCAAGAAGTAAGATCTTTTTTTCATCTTTTACTCTTTTAACATCATTAATACTATCTTCAATTTCTTTGTTTTTAATTATTATTCTTTTGTCTAACCTAGAATCAACACTTAATAATTCATTTTCATAAAACTTAATTTGACTGCTTTCATCTAGATGTTTTTGGTTCTCAAGTTCAATACTTTTTTTAAGTTTAAGTATAAGGGCTTCATATTTTTCTTTTTCTATTACTAAATTTTGAATATCATCTTTTGATTTTTTAATTTCACTTGTATTATTCTTAACATTTTCAATAATCTTTTTATGAAATTCTCTTTTTTCATTTACCTCTTTTGTCGATAAAAAACCAATATTTATATACTCAATTTTATCTTCACTGTATATTTTAAAAATAGTACTGTTTACATAAAAAAAGTCATTTTCTTTATTAAAAAACTTGATATTCTCATTCCAAATTTTATCATTTTTAATATCTTCCCACATTGAAGTAATAAAACCTTTAGCCATATCTTTATGAATAATATTCTCAAAATCTTCACCTAAAATCTCATTCTCTTCAGCTTTTAGATTCTGTAAAAAATGAGAGTTTGCATAGGTGATTTTTCCGTTCACATCCATTTTTATAATTGCTGCTACATTATTAATGATACTTAGATATTGTTTTAATTCTTTGTTCTTGCTTTCAATTAATTCTTCCAAATAATTTTTTTCACACACTTTTTGAATTTTATTTATTACATCTTGCAAATTGATAGGTTTTATTACATAATGATCGGCATGTAACTCAATGGCTTTTAATAAAAACTCTGTTTCAGTTCTTGCAGTCGTATAAATAATGGCTATATTATTATCAATTTTTCTTATTTTTTCAAGCATTTCTAGGCCATTTAATTTAGGCATATTTACATCAGACAAAATCAAATCAATTCGTGTACCTTCTTTTTTTGCTTTTATATATTTTTCAAGCCCATCTAAACCATTGTTAGCAAGAATTACATTTTTAAATAATCGATTTAGTGTTCTTGCCAATTGATTTCTGGCCATTTCATCATCTTCTACATACAAAATACTAAGTTTTTTTAAAAATTCATTATTAAACATATTTAATCCTTATCATAAGTGAACATACACCTATACTTTTAATGCAGTAATTTTATTTATGAAATCCATTTTATTTATTGGTTTTTTCATAAAATCACTGGCTTTATTTTTAATACTATCAAAAATTTCATGCTCATAGATTATAAAGAGCTTATTATTTAAATCCTTACTTATTATTTCACATTCATTTTGACTTAGTTTTGAAATATCAATAACAACTAAAGAGGTCTTTTCATTATTCCAAAGCTCTTTTAATTCTTTTAAATTATTGCGCTGTATTACATTTGATACTTTTTTAAGTTCAATTACTAAACTTAAAAATTCTATAGGTTCGTTATTTAAAACTAAAACATTACCATGCATTGTTTTTACTATTTCTTTACTCACATTTTCTTTTATATATTCTATTTCTTTATTATTCTCTTCTTTTATTTTTTTGCTATTTGGAAGAACGGCTAATTTATCTGCTTTTTTAGGAATGCTAATTTCAAAAATACTTCCTTCATTTACTTTGCTAGTAACATGAATATCACCTTCTAATAAGACTGCTATTTCTTTACAAATAGCAAGACCTAAACCAGTACCTCCATACTTTCTTGTTGTACTTCCATCCACTTGCTTAAATCTATCAAAAATATGCTCAAGTTTATTTTCTTCAATACCAATACCATCATCTTTAACAACTATTTTTATATATTCATTCTCATCTTTTACAAGTAAACTAATACTTCCTTCTTTTACAAACTTCAAAGAATTACTTAATAAGTTTTTTACCATTTGTTTAATTCGGTTTTTATCAGAATAAATACAGGCTATACTTTTATCTACTTCAAAAATAAAATTTACGCCTTTGTCTTGGATTTGAGGCAAGAACATATCTTTGAGTTCACACATGGTTTCATATACGTTTAAATCCTCGTAATTCAATATTACTTCATTGGCTTCGAGTTTAGAAATATCTAAAACATCATTAATCAAATACAGTAAATCATTCCCACAAGCATTAATGATTTTTAAGTTTTTTACTTGTTTTTCATCTAAGGTATCTTTTTTATTTCTCATCATTACTGATGAAATAACATTAATAGAATTTAGAGGAGTTTTTAATTCATGACTCATATTTGCTAAAAAAACATCTTTATGTTTATTCACTTCTATTAACTCATTTTTTTGTTTTTCTTGGACTATTGTTAGTTCTTTTAAATCTAAATAAGATTCATTAATTCTTTTTGACATCAGATTGAAATTCTCTACAAGTGTATTTAACTCATGTTTTTTTCCTGTATTTAAACTAATTTCAATCTCTTTATATTCTTTAATTCGAAGTTCTTTACTGGCTTCTGATAACTGTTTTAAAGGAATGGTTAAAATCTTATTTGCAAAATATAAAAACAAAACCCATAACACAAAAGAAGTACTCAAGGCATTAATTATAATTAGATAAATACTTTCTTTTGCCAAGTCAAAAATAACACTTTTTTGTGTGTAAAAGGTAACTTTTGCTAAAACTTCATTAGGAGAGTTTTCATGATTAATTAAATCAAAACTATGAAATAACAAATCATTAGAAAAAAGTACATTCTTTTCATTTTCGAAAATATATTTATTATATTTTTTTTGATTTGCTAATACGGTTCCTCTTAAACTCAAAACTTCATTCAAAGGAGTTAATACGGAGATACCAGTAATCGTTTTAGCTAAAATAATAGCATTAACATCTGATTTGATTTTCACTTCATCAAAATGCCAAATACTTGTTGCAAGAACGTTGTAAAAGGATTTTTCAGTATTTATTAAATCTTTTAATACTATTTGTTTTGCAAAAGAGTATTGAGTATAGATTTGATAAGAAGTAAAAAATAACACAAGAAGTATATATCCAAAAAATATTTTTTTAAATAATATAAATCCGATTGTATTTTTTAGCTCTTTAATAAAATCTTTTATAAACATATATATCCCTATTTTATAACTTCACTAAAATGTAAAGTATTCAAATATTTAATCAAATTTTTATTCTCTGGTCTTGTCATTATATTTCTTTGATAATCTTGATGGGATGTTTTAGAAGCAAATAAGGAATTAAAATCAGCATTTGTTTTTTGATAATAAGTAAAAGCAGATCTTGGTAATAAAGTAGCATCAACTCTTTTTGATAAAACTACTTTTAAGTTCTCAATTTCTGTATTGCCATTGATTCTTTTTATTTTTCCAGCTTGCACTAAATCATCAATTCCTAAGTACCTATGTCCAGACATTCCTGCTAGTTTTTTACCTATTAAATCCTCAGGTTTTGTATAATTGAAGTCTTTTTTAGAGGCAGAAATAATAACATTGGAGTCTTCAAACAAAGGAATCCAAGAAAAGTTACTCAAAGAATCTTTTCCAAAACCCCATTTATGATTTACCCATAAAACCATCCAGTTTTTATCACACTTAAGTGTTTTTTCACACTCTTTATTTATCCATGGTTTTAAAATGTAATTTAATCTGGCACGTGGAATAACTTTTAGTTCAAAAACAAAATTAGAATTTGAATTCTTATTTAAATACTCAAGTAAATCATAGGATAAACCACTCTTTTCTCCATTAACAAAAGGGGAATGATTGTGGTAGGTATATAAAATAAACTTTTCTTTAGCTAACAAAGAAAGGGAAAAAACAAACAAGATTAACAGAATAACTTTTTTCATAATATTTCCTTTAGATCACTTTTATATAAATAATAACATAATAATAATTAGGTATTACAAAAATATTATTAACATGAAACTTTAATCATGGTATTTGGCACTCATTTGTAATAACTTGACTTAAAGAATTCATTTATTTTTATTTAAATCTTCTCTTATTTAAAGATACTTTTCATTAATGCAATCTTATTTTTAATTTTTACTCAAGAAGTTCAGCTCATAATTATACTTCTTGTAATAAAATTTTATTACAAATAATTAGGACTAGGATATGAGACTCTTTTCTTTATTAAAACTCACTCTTTTTGGCATTTTTTTAACTTCAAATCTTTATGCACATGAAAATATGAAAAAACTATTAATTATTGACTCCTTAAAAGGAGAACCCTACAATACAGTAAGAAAATCCATGATAAAAGAACTCAAAAAACGAGGTTATCTAGAAAATAAAAATCTACGCATAAAGTACTATTCTTTAGGCAATTTTACTAATATTGCCAAAAATATCTGGGAACACAGAGAAAAAAAGAATAAGTATGATGTGATTTTTTTAAATGGGACAATTGCTACTAAAGCCTTTAAAGAAATTGCTTTAAATGACAAAAATAAATTTGTTTTTGCAAATGTAACAGACCCCGTTGGCTTAGGGGTAATTGAAGATTTTGTTAATATTCCAAAATATAACTTTACAGGTGTTTCTTATCCTGTTCGTATTGAAGAGCGCTTGCGTTTTATTAAAAAAGTATTTCCAAGGATAAAAAAGATTGCTTTAATTTATGGAAATTTACCACAATCTCACAGTTATAAAGCATGGGTTCAAAAGGCACTTTTTTTAAAAGAATTTAATGGTATAGAAGTAATATTTAGAGAAGTACCTTTTGTAGGGAGTGAAGGCGGCCATAAACGTATGGCACGCATTGCAAAACAATATGTTTTAGAATTGAATAAAGAAGTTGACTTATTTATTAGTCCCAATGATACCATGGGAGTACAGAAACCTTTTGCCCAAATGGTCTTTGAAAACAGTAACAAACCCTTAATTGGACTAGGAAGAAAAGATGTAATGCAAAACTGGGGAGCAAGTATGTCAATTTACCCCTCTTTAGAGCAAGCAGGAAAAACAGCAGCCGCTATGATTGAAAAATTATTTAAAGGTTCATCAATAAAAGATATTATTCCAACATGGCCAAATACTGGTTTGGCTTTTGATTTACAAAAAACAAAAGCCTTTGGAATTAATATCCCAAAAGAACTTATAAAAGAAGCAGGCAAAAATATTAAAAACTAATTTGAAATAAGCCTATTTTACTAAGCTTCTTATACTACATCCTTAATTGATATTTGCACTTTTATTAACTTAAGTATTTACTCTTTATTTTTAAAATAGATTCGTTATAATAATTCAAATTTTTACACTAAGGTAGATTATGAACTTATCATCTAAATTTTTCATTCTTGTTTTTATCTTGTTTTTTTCATCCCTTTTAAATGCTGAACAAAAACAATCTGAGCCATTAAAAGAATTATTAGAGCGGCCACTAATGGAGAGATATATCTTAGATGAACTAAAAGATTTACGTATTGAAAATATGAAACTACGAACACAAGTTGAAAAAAGACTTGCTAAAAACGAAGTAGATCAAACCGATCGAGCCGCACGCTATATGACAGACACTATTGGAAATATTTTTTATTTAATTGCAGCAGCTACTTCTGTACTAATATTTGCAGGATGGAATTCTTTTCGTGATATTAGAATTAAAACAGAAAGCATAGTTGAAGAAAGACTAAATATTATTACAAAAAAATACAATATTAAAATGGAAAGTCTGCAAGAAGAAATGACCTTACAATCAGAAAATATTCTCGACAATCAAAATAAAATTTACAATACCCAATATATACATTCTCTGTGGATGAGATCAAATCTTGAAACCAATCCTCAATCAAAAATAGATATTTATGATGAAATCATTGCTATTAGTCCTGATGATGCTGAAGTATATGCGTATAAAGCAGATGCTGTTTTAGACATGGATGAATATGAGTGGGCATTAAATTTAAGTAATAAAGCAATAGAAATTGATCCAGAGTATGGATATGCTTATTGGCAACGTTCGTGTGCAAATGCAGTACTTCATAATAAAAATGAAGCCATTGCAGATTTATTAATAGCAATACAGCAATCTCCAAATTTAAAAGATGAGATAAAAAATGAAGAACTCTTTGAGAATCTTAAAGAACTTGAAGAATTTAAAGACTTATTGAGCTAAAAACTAAAAGAGCTTTACTCTTTTAGTTTGTAAAAACATCTTTTAAAATTTGAGTAGTTCGCTCAACTGGGTTTTCTCTTATTGCTTTTTCTTCTTTTTCAATCATTAAAAAAAGTCCATCCAAGGCTTTATTTACTATGTATTCATCTAACGATTCATCACTAGAACCAGGAATATAAGAATCAACTCCTAAGCTTTTAGCATAAGATGTAAGAGAACTTGAATCCACATAGGACTTTACATTTTCTTTGTAAAATGAGTTAAAGGAAGAATAATAAGAAGCTACGTCATTTGTAGCCATTGTTTCTTTTATTATGGGTGTGATTAGTGTTTTTAAGGATTCTAGTGTATTTGTTTTAAAATACTTTGTTGCAGAATTAGGAGCACCCTTTAAAATATTTGAAGCGTCAGTAATAGACATCTTTGCAATACTATCGCCTAATATTTTAGCAGTTTTTGGAGCTGCTTGTGTAGCTGCATCGTTCATAGCTTTTTCCAAATCGTTAATATAAGACTCACCACCTATTTTACTAATCAAAACTTTTGCTTTTTCTAGATTAGAAGGAAGTGGTATTTTTACCTCTGAGTTATCTAAGTAACCATTATTAGCACCTAATGTTGTAACCGCTGATTTTACTCCTTTATTTAAAGCTTCTTTTAAACCTTTGATAATCGTATCATTACTCAAGGAGGAAGCAGACGAAGCACTTTGTGTTTTTACTACTTCTTTTGCTTCTTTTACGATGGTATCTGTTAAATCAGAGAAAGAAAAAGCAAAAGCGTAGTTGCCTAATAATATTAGTATAAGTAGTGTTTTTTTCATTTTTAGATATTCCTTTTAATAATGTATAAGTTTATTATATTGAAATTTTTGATAAAAGACATTAGTTCATTAACTTTAACTAAAAGACGAAATTTATAATCTTTTTATAAGATAAATTCGTAAAATTAATACAAGACTTTTATTTAAGAAAGGTGAAGTATAATAATCTATTAAATTATTTAACTAGAAGGAATCAAAATGAAACTATTGTTTACTTTATTGTTTACTTTATTTATACCCTTAAGTATGTTTGCAGAAAAGAAGGAAGACTTTACCATTAAAATTGCCGATGATGTTTATAGATATGGAAACCCAAATATAGGTTATTTTTCTATGTTCATTGTAAGTAACAAAGGTATTATTGTTATAGAACCAATGAATACTGCACATTCTAAAGCTATGCTAAAATCAATTAGAAAAATAAGTAAACAACCCATCCGATATCTTTTACATAGCCACAATCACTGGGACCATTCAAAAGGTGCTAAGATATTTCTTAAAGAAGGTGCTAAAATTGTAGCACATAAAAAAGCCTTTCAATGGATGAAAAATAATCCACATTCTGATTTAACTCTTCCAAATCAGATATGGACTGGAGAAAAAACGAAGATCAGCTTAGGAAATAAAACTATTGAGCTACATTATTTAGGAATGAATCATGGTTTAGGAATGACAGCTTTTTTACTGCCAAAAGAAAAAATTCTTTATCTTGCTGATCTCGTAACACCCAATCGTATGCCTTTTGTAATTGCAGACTTTAATATAAAAGAAACCGTCAATACTTTAAGAAAAATTGAAACCATGGATTTTACACAAGCTGTATTTTCGCATAGTCATTCAAAAAATTCAATTGGAAATAAAAGAGACGTAATACAAACACGTGAATTCTTTGAAGACTTAAAAATGCAAATAATAAGTGAATTTCAAAAAGGAACATCTTTTTATGCTATGCCTACAACATTAAAACTTGAGAAGTATAAACATTGGGATTTTTACAAAGAATGGTTGGCTATTAATACATGGACAATGATGTTTCAAATGGAAATGGGTTCATTTCCATGGCATGAAGTTCCAGAAAAAAATAGTATAAAATAAAATTCTAAATTCTTGATACAAGTACTTTTAAAATAAAGGAGTAATTAAAATGATGTCAAAGAAAAAACAACAAATTTGCACTTTATTAAAAGGCATAGAAACAGGCGATGCAAAAGCAGTTTTAGTCGTAGATGAAAAGAAGTATATACAACATAATCCTTTAACTAAAGAGGGAAATATTGGTTTAGCAGAGTTGTTTAAACGCTTGGCTAAAATGTCTCCAAAGGTTGAGATTGTACGTATTTTTGAGGATAAAGATTTTGTTTTTGCACATACCTATTATGATTTTAATGTAATAGAAGTTGGTTTTGAGATTTTTAGATTTGAAAATGGTTTTGCAGTTGAGCATTGGGATAATTTACAATCAAATGTAGAAACAAAAAATACTTCTCCTTCTATGATAGATGGTTCTACAGAAATAAAAGACCTTGATTTAACAGAAGTTAATAGAGGATTTATTTCATCTTTTATAAAAGAAATTCTTATAGAAAAAAACCTTTATATTTTAGAAAACTATATTGATAAAACCAAATATACAGAACATAATCCCTATATGAGAAATGGTTTAGAATCTTTAAGAGATAACTTAAAAAATGAGGAAAAAAGAAGCTATAACAAAATTCATCGTTTACTTGCAGAAGGGAATTTTGTTTTATGTGTAAGTGAAGGGTATTTAAATGAAAAGCATACTTCATTTTATGATTTATTCAGGATTAGTGAGGGCAAAATAGTTGAGCATTGGGATACGACAAATCATGTTCCTCCACAAAGTGAATGGGTAAATGACAATGGAAAATTTTAACTATCTCTTAAATCTGTATATTAACAAAATACTTAATAAAACAAATAAGGCCAACCAGATAAATTCACTGTCAAAAGCCAACAAAAATTCTATAATTTCTTGTAAAAAAAGTCCCCATAAACTAATAGCAATAAGGGTTGAAAAAGCAACAACTGAGATGATTGTATAGTGTTTCAGACCAATTAAAAAACCAATAATAGCCCCAACTATTGGGCCTGTCATCCAAAAAGGAATAAAAACAAAAAGAAAAAGACCAAAACTGCCATATCTATCAAAACTTTTTTGGTGGTTTTTCTTTTTTGCTTTTACAGTATTAAAAAAATTCTCTAAGAGTTCAATTTTTAAAATACCATTAAAACTCAATACAAATAAAGGATAAATAATGCAAACTAAAATTAATTCAATAAGTACATTTACCAAGATTGCTACAAAATGAGATAGCTCAACTGCATAAGCAAAAGACAAGGCAGGAACACGACCTACAAGTACATTAGTAAGAACAATTCCTGTGATTTTATTTGCAAAAGTACTATCAATGCGATAAGAGATTATTATAAATAGAAGAAGGCAAAAGCAAAGAAAAAGGCCGAAAATAAAAATATTTCCGGCTTTGCCTTGAAAAAGTTTTTCTAAAAGTTCCTTCATAATAAACTCCGTATATTTATATATATATTTTATCACATAGAAGATAAGAGAATTTTAAGAAAATGGATTTACTGTGTAGTTATAATATAGAAATATTAGGGATGGTTTTTGATGGGGAAAGTCCCCATTGTAAGCATGTATCTTTTGTTTTAGAGCTCATGAAAGCTAACGCATTCCATCTTTACTTTATTGAAAGAAGAAATAAACACTATGTTTTGGCAAAAGCAGGACTTCCACTCCACGTTTTACTACTTTTTCTTATTATAATTTTTTATTTTTCTCACACTTATCTTTCGTAATAACAAGCGAAATAAGCTCTTTTTCTAATTTTCCTAAATACACATATTTAAATATAACGCCATTTTTAAAATAAATATCATCATTCAAAGTTTTACAAGAATACTTTGTAACAAAATTTCTAATATAATCAATTCTATTTTCGTTCATATACTTAGCATCATAATTAACAATAGTATATTGATACCTTAAGGTATTGTTTGCACCAGTAACTTTGTCTAAACGAATAACAGTACTTAACATTCTTGGTAAATCTTTATTTAAATTATTTGCTTTTTTATTCAAAGAATAGTTTGATGATAAACCTGTATATTTTTCAATCAACGGAAATAGAAATAAAAAACTAAGAAATACTGTAATTAATATCCAATTCCAAATAGTAAACTTTTCTTTTTCTTTATATGTATTTGATGCATTTTTATTATTTTCAAATAGTAAATTATTAATAGGAACTAATATCAATACACTCAAAAGTGAAATGAATAAATAATAATCAGCTAAAGAAGATATTGCTATTAATACAAAATATAAAAATGCATACAAGCCACTTGATATATTTGTTTTTATTTGATTTTTAATGGCTTCCCTTTTTACAGTATCAAAAAATAAGTAAGCCCATATAACAAAAAAGAACGCCCTAAAAAAAGGCATCATATTTTCATTTGTGTTTTCTTTTATTACTTTCCAGTTCTTATAAAACCAGTAAGCTTCATATATTCCAAATGTAAGTATTGACATAATAATTAATTTACTAGTTTTAGGAGTAAAATATAAAGTTTTGTTTTGTTTAATTTTATTATCGGGTTCTATGTTAACTTCCAAAGAGTAATCCTTATTATAAATTATAATTATCATATCAAAAATACGTCACAGTTTTAGTCACAAATGTTGGAAATTAAAATATTTTTTATTTTGTAGAGACCTTGTGTAAAAGCAAGGAGAAAATACCATTGCCAGCACCAAAGTATTACAAGTTCGTATCTATTGTGATTTTCTTATTATATGAGGTGCGTATTTCATTCTGTGTTTTACAGCTCGTGAAAGCTAGCGAATTCGTTTTTTCTTTCTTGGCTTATTACCCCTGGGGCAGTAAATCTACTTTTAAAAATATCGTTGGTATTAATTTTTGTTTTAGAGCTCGCGAAAGCTGACGCATTCGTTTTTTCTTTTTCTTAATTGTCAGAAAAAGAAACAAAAAGAAGCAAAGCTGTATTGTTGAAAGCAAAGCTACCTTCCCTTATTGTTTCAACAAAGGCAGGACTTACGCTCGATGCTTTACTTAAAAAGTGGAGATTCATTCTCAGGGGTGCATTTTGTAAAATAAAGTGGATTTACTGCCCCAGGGGTATGAAATCCACTTTTAAAAATTAAGATTCTATATAGTTTTTCTGTTGTAGAGCTCGTGAAAGCTTACGCATTCGTTTTTTTTCTTCTTTTCTTGAAAAGAAGAAACAAGAAAGCAACTGCCACGTTGTTGAAAGCAAAGCTACCTTCCCTTATTGTTTTCTTCTTTCTGCCCTGCATAACTCTCTAAAATGTGCTAAAGAGAACATTTCTTGACGTTCAAACAGATTCGGGCTGTTTCGAAAGAAGAAAACAAACACTCTGTTTCAACAAAGGCAGAACTTACGCTCCACGTATTACTTAGTGAGTGGAGTTTCAACGGCACTTTGTAAGTTTTAAATAAAGACTTATTAAAACTCTTGGTATAAGTGAACCAAATAAAATAAATATTGATGTTGCCAAAGTGCTACTTATATATAAACCTATTTCATTTTGAAAAAAGAAATATACTTTGCTAGTTTCTAAGTCAATCTCAAATATATTACCAAAGTAATAGTAATCTAATCCTAACAATAATAAGGAAAAAAAGAAAATTGCATTAATCAAGCGTCCTATAGTTAATCCATTTTGTATATCCACTGGAATGTATATATTAGAGCAGGCTTTTATAATATTAAATTTATATAAATAAAGTTTTATCACAGTCCAAAATACTATTATAAATAAAAGAAGACCAAGATAAAAACCAAATGTAAACATTAATTTTGCTTTGTACTCTAATCCTTTATATAAAGCCACATTTGATATATTGTCTATATTTGAAAAAGAAATTGGATAAAAATTAGAAAAATCGACTAATAGATGATTAGTTAAAATCATTTCATTACTAATAAATATAGAAGGTACCAACATAATTAAAAGAGAAATATAACACATTTTATTGACTATTGGCATTCCTTTATTTTTAGGAATATGGTTAAAAAAAGAAAATATTTTATTATTTGACATGTTTTTCTCCTTAAGTTATGTAGTTGTTATCATTACATCCTACATATAATAATTATTCGCGAGCGTAACATTATGTCTTATTTAACAATCATGTTAATTCTTGATATATCATCGTAGTTAAACAAAATCAAGCCATTGAAGATTCCAAAAATATCGCTTTGTGAGACATATCCCCAAAATCTACTATCATTCGAATGGTCTCTATTGTCTCCCATAACAAAATACTTACCTTCTGGAACAGTTATTTGTTCAAAATTTAATAATTTAGGAAGACTATTATTTTCAGCACTTACATTTTCATCATTGTGAATATCTACAATAACATTTCGGTAAGGATTTTTAACCCATAAAGTATTATTAATTATTACTAAATTTTCTTTGGGATAGTTTTCCTTCATATAAACCTCTCCCTCAAAAGGTTTTAAATACAATACTTTATCTTTTATAAATATTTTATCCCCACCAATAGCAATTGTTCTTTTAATCCACAGAGATTCACTTTCAATAGGAGACTCAAAAACTATAATATCGCCCCTTTTAATTTTTCTATTCTCTTTTTTTACTATGAATCTATCTCCCAAAATTACTGAATTTGACATAGAATTACCACTAACAATAAATTGTTTTAGTGGAAGGAATTTAAGTTGAGAAGCAACAATGAAACTAGCTATGATAATTATAAAAAATATTGAGTACCATTTGTTAATTTTATAGTCTTTCATTTTTCCAGTTGAAATTATCTTTAAAACATCAATAATGACAAATATATGTAAACAAAAGGATATAAATAATAAAGACAAAAAAATGTAAGCATTTTTAAACAATTCTGTTGCGCAAAAAAATATAAATGTCAAACTAAAATAAATAATAAAAAAATAAAAAGCTTTTTTAAATTTACCTACATAAAAGTAGCCAAAAGTAGGAAAAAATACTGTAACAATTACTGATAAAATTTTACTTTTTTTGATACTTTCTTGTTCATCATTTGTTGCGTACATATTTATGAGCCTTAGTAATTTTTAATAAATTATAATAATTATAATAATTATATCAAAGGTATGTGACAGTTTCTGTCACAAAAATTGTAAATTAAAATATTTTATTTAATCGCTTAGAAATTTTGAGATTATATGTTAAATCAAGGCGGAGGTTAAAATTAAAACGGAGCGTACAGAAGCAAAGGTAAACTTGTGCCCAATGGCACAAGGCAAACTCAGCGCGTAACGTGAGTATTTAAATTTGAGCTCCAACGCAGAGTTAGCGCAGAAGCTCAGAATTTATGAGCGGTTAAACTGTTCCTTGTTCGAACTGCGCTCGCAACTTATCTTTTTCTTTTTTTCTTTTTAACTTATCGGCTTCTTTGCTTCTAAAATCTTTTAATGAGAATTTCAGTTGAACTAAAAACGATGCTGCTACAAAGATAGATGAGTATGTACCTACAACTACCCCTACAAGCATTGTAAAGGCAAAACCATGAATAATCTCTCCACCGTATAAAAACAGTGTTAAAACAACGAAGAACGTTGTTAATGAAGTAAGAGTTGTTCTTGATAAGGTTTTTGAAACTGAGAAGTTTACTACTTTTTCTAAAACAGTTTCTTTGGTTGTACTAACCCCTTCTCTGATTCTATCAAATACAATAATCGTATCATTTAGTGAGTAACCTAAGATGGTAAGAATTGCTGCTAAGATATCAAGATTTACTTCTACTTGGAACAATGAAATCATTCCTAAAGCAATAGTAATATCATGTACTAAAGCAAAAATAGAAGAAAGAGCAAAACGCCACTCAAATCTAAACGATACGTAAGCCATAATTACAAGAAGGGATAAAGATAAAGCCATAAGACCTTTTTCTCTTAATTCACTTCCTACTTTAGGACCTACCATATCTACTCGTCTTATTTC
>Ga0105355_10000617_pt1 | contig 32662 bp, 27 predicted proteins | sample GOMGulsemesocosm_2_FD_83508 | JGI IMG/M metagenome (GOLD analysis project Ga0105355, IMG submission 83508) | Methane-oxidizing microbial communities from mesocosms in the Gulf of Mexico - GOM9C Gulf of Mexico | ecosystem: Environmental > Aquatic > Marine > Cold seeps | place: Gulf of Mexico...
CCGCCTCAATAAGAGATCACTACAGTCGCCGCGGTGTCAGCTTAACGATTACTCAAATGTTGTTTGACGGTATGGCGACCCGCGACGAAGTGGCCCGGCTACGCTATAGCAAGCTGGCCAGCTACTACCGGTTGCGCGAGGCCTCTGAAGAGGTTTCTCTTGAAGTGGTTGTTGCCTACCTTGATGTGTTTCGCTTCCAAAAGCTGGTCAAATTGGCGGAAGACAATTACGTTGCGCACCGCACTATCTATAACCAAATAGAAGAGAGAACCAGCGGTGGGGTAAGCCGGGGTGTCGATCTTGAGCAGGCCAATGCACGGCTAGCCCTAGCCGAAGCCAATTTGTTAACCGAAATGACGAATTTGTACGACGTTCAGGTTCGATTTCAACGCCTCACCAATTTAATGCCCTCTGAGTTTTTGCAAGACCCCGTATTGTCGACCAGCTTAATCCCCGTTGATCGCCGGTCAACGCTGATGCAAGCTTATAACACCAGCCCGTTGATGAATGCAGCGATAGAAGAAGTTCGCGCCATGCAGGAAGCGCTCAACGCGAAAAATGCCCCCATGTTGCCTAGGTTCGACCTGCGTTTTCGTCGCGAGCTAGATGATATTGGTGAAGATATCAGTACTGGGTTTGCCGGCAACTACAACGAGACCGCTGTTGAAGTGGTCATGACCTACAATTTGTACCGCGGTGGTGCAGATAGTGCCAACAAGCGTAGGCTCTACAGGAGCTTAGACCGGGCCAGAGAATTGCGTATTAAAGCCTGTCGCGATGTGCGCCAGAATGTCATGATTGCATTTAACGATGTGGCGGCACTACAAGAACAACTAGTCTATGCAGATCGTAGTCAGTTGGCCATCAGCAAGGCAAGAGTGGCCTACCAGGCACAGTTTGAATTAGGTCAACGCACCTTGCTTAATCAATTGGATACAGAAAACGAATTTTTTGACGCTCACCGCAGTGTGGTCAATGCAGAAACCGACATGATCATTGCCCAAGCTACTACGCTCGCGAAAATGGGTCTGTTACTGGCAGCGACTGAAATCAATGAGTTAGGCACGGAGGCCAGGGCAGGGTTAAATCTGGATCGCGACAATGCTGATAACGCTATGAGCACTTGTCCAGTTGAGGATTTTCCCACCGCCCTGAGCGTTGATAAAGAGGCTTTGTTTGCCGAGCTTATGACTAAGAACAGTCGGTTTGTGCCAGCTGGCCCTAATAAGGCAAAGGCGGTTCTCAATGTTAACTTTGCCCACGACTCATCGGTGATTGTCAGCGATTACGATAGTGCTATCGACGATGCCCTAGTACAACTAAAAGAAACGCCTGAGGTTAGTGCCGTTCTCGAGGGACATACCGATTCCACAGGAACCGAAGAGTACAATCAATGGTTGTCGGAGCGGCGTGCCAATGCGGTCAGGGATCAAATTTTGAGTAAAAGCGATATCGCCGAGGATAGGCTGACGATAAAAGGCTATGGCGAATCGGCGCCGATTGCTGACAACGCTACTGAAGAGGGGCGCCAAATGAATCGCCGTACCGAATTGTTACTTGAAAATACGGCACCGCAGCAATAGTGAATTTAGTGCGTTTATTGGGGTAAAGTAGACTCAAGCGTATTGGTAAGTATCGGATAAAAAGCACCTAGTCTTAGACAGGTGCTTTTTTTGTAGCCGAGTTTTACGCATATATTCCGCAGTTTGTTTTCTCAAGGATAAAGCCCATCCTCAAAATACTGTTCTATAATATTCTCTCAAACCATAGCAATACGGCCCTAGGCACTAGACACCATGAGTAATATCATTCTAATCGGCATGCCCGGGGCTGGTAAAAGCACCCTCGGCGTGCAGCTGGCCAAGGATAGCGCCAGAGACTTTATCGACACCGACGTGCTGATTCAGTTGCGCGAGCACAAAACCCTGCAACAGATCATCGAGGACAGCGACTACCTACATCTACGGGACATCGAAGAGGCGGTATTGTTGGGCTTGAAGTGCGATAACCATGTCATAGCCACAGGTGGTAGCGCGGTTTATTCCAGCGCCGGTATGGCGCATTTGGGTAGTTTAGGGCGGATTGTATTTTTAGACACTGATTTATTAGAGCTACGCCAGCGTATCGACAATTACGAGGTTCGCGGTATTACTCGGCGGCCCGATCAGTCTTTTGCGGAGCTGTTCACGGAGCGTCAGGCGCTCTATCAACAGTTCGCCGATATCACTATCGATTGCAACGGTCGTAGTCAGCAAAGAATTCTGACCCAATTACAGCAACAACTTGGAGCTTAGTTTATGGGGGTGGATGCGGGTGCAAAAGTGCAACAACATTTTGAACAGCTGGCGGTTCAGTTTACCGACGCGGTATGTGCAAACAACGGCTCAGCGTTGGCGGCGCTGTTTGATCCTCAAGGAGTCTATGACGATGCCTTCTACGGTGAATTTGTCGGCCGTGAGGCGATAGGCAATATGCTCGCTGATTTGTGGTATCGAGATGGCTGTGATTTTCGTTGGCAGATGTACGACTGCCTTAGCAATGGCAGTCTTGCTTATGCGCGCTATCGTTTTAGTTATACTTCGCTACACCCACGAGCCAAGGGCGAGCGTATTGTCACTGAGGGCAGTGCTCAGTTCAAGCTGCGTGAGGGGAAAGTCATGCAATACCGCGAGCACTGGGAAGGCACCGCTATATTGTCGATGTTAAAGGTGGGTGGCGAGCAAATGGTTAGTGTGGCCCGTAAGCAGGCTCAGCGTCTGTTGGCCGACCCTGGCTTAGCCGATCATCTTGGGCCATAAAAGTTGTCCGTATTTACTGTGGCCACAATTCAACCGTGCTACTTTCGAAGTTCCTTTGGTTCATAAGCCAGGATGCTTTCCCGCATTCGCTTAGGCATCACATTAATCACAATGGCTACCATCGTCTCGGTTTCTACTGTGATCTCCCCCTGGCGCTAATGGGCCAAATCTCTTCGACCACGCCATTGCGATGCGGGTAGTAGTAATCATATAGATTAACGGTGGGGTCGCAGTGGGGGGTGATAATGGCGTATTTTTCCCCTACCTTAATCTCACAGGAGGGGTTGTCCAGCTGCACAATACCGTGCTCGTCGCCGCCAAAATGGTAAATAACCCCTTCGACTCCGTTTAACTCTGGATAGCCGTTGTCGGTGGCCAAACTCTTTATCCCCGCATCAAAGGTGATTAACTGCTGTTGGGGTTTACTGATTGCGGTGCTGAGTACAAACAGCGCCGGCGCAAAGTCGACAAAAAGCTCGCTGCCGGGGCCGCCAATGTCGCGGTATTCGACGTCCATAAATACGTAAGAGCCAGCCTGTAAATCGTCGATGGCGCCGATGTCGCTGTCGATATTGAATGTGCCAGTACCGCCGCCGCTAAATACCGCTACCGCTATACCGGCGTCTTCCAATAATTGTCGAGTGTCTATGCCCCGCTGCAAAAGCTTGCGGTATTTGTCGGCCCGCTTGTCAAAGCCGGTAATATGCATACAGTTGCCGATATACATTTGCAGACCGGTGAAGTGCAGGTGGGCACAGTTGTCGACGATATGCTGGGCTAGGGCTAGGGCAGCGGGGCCCGGTTCGATACCGGTGCGGCCCATGCCCGGGTCTAAGTCGATTAGCACTGATAGCTTAATACCCGCTTGCCCGGCGGCGCTGTTCAGCGCATTGGCGCCGTCGATTGAATCGAGCACGATCTCAACTTGTTCCGACTGCGTTGCTAGGGTTATAAGCCGGTCGATCTTGTCGCTGGTTACTATCGGCGAGGTCACTAAAATCGCCTCGATACCACTCGCGAACATCACCTCGGCTTCGCTAACGGTGGCGCAACAAATACCAATAGCGCCCATTTCTAGCTGTTTTTTAGCAATAATGGGGCTTTTATGCATCTTACTGTGACAACGTAGATCTATTTTGCTGGCCTGTAGATGATCTCGCATAGTGTGCATATTGCGTTCAAATAGTTCTAGGTCGATCACTAAGGCCGGAGTGGGTAAATCATCCAGGCTAATCGGCGAGTCTAAGCGTATCGGTGCAAAAGAGAGTTGGGAGACAGAATCGGCAATAAATTGTTGCAGTGTCGGCATGGCTAAACCTCGCGAATTGGCCGTTGATAGTGGTATATAAGCTGAATAATGAAAGTAGCGTGCCTTCGGCCTGACGATAGGCTACGGGCAGTTTATGGTGAGTCGATATCGCAATATAGTGCAATAACGTCGGGTGTAGTGCAATAGTGGTGGGCAGTTAACGCTGATTCACCGTAGCATTCCCAAATATTTTATTGGTCTTCGTCGGTCACGTAAATATAGAGAAACTATATTCACTGCGTTGAGGGCATTGACGAGTGCTTTTAATCGATAATTGAAACGGCTCATCAATTCAAAGGCCCTGTTTAACCGGCGTAAGAAGCGTATAGCTATGTTATTGATGCTACTGAAAACTGTGAAGTCCTTATTGTCCTAGGCGGCAGCGTTTACCACTAGCGGCCTGGGACTTTTTCAGAGCTACAGCATTTTGGTTTGCTAGCAGTAAGCCGATTTTTGATAGGAGGATTCCCCCGGAATAGTTCCTAACTCCGTGGGCTGCGCATAGTGACAAATTCCTCTGCCGAAGTGGGGTGAATACCAATAGTACTGTCGAACACTGCCTTGGTGGCGCCGGCTTTCATAGCGATCGCCATGCCTTGGATAATCTCACCGGCATCTTCACCGAGCATATGAATACCGACTACACGGTCACAGCTGCGATCGACAATCATTTTCATATAGGTTTTTTCCTCGCGCCCGCCAATAGTATGTTTCATCGCGCGAAAGCTGGATTCGAACACCTCGATGTTGCCAAACAGTTCCTTGGCCTCGGCTTCGGTATAACCACAGGTACCAATATTGGGCTGGCAAAATACCGCGGTGGGCACGGTGTTATAGTCGACGGTGGTCGGTTCATTGTTGAACTGGGTTTTGGCAAAGGCCATACCGTCGGCCAGTGCCACTGGGGTTAGCTCCATACCGCCAGTGATATCGCCAATGGCGTAAATATTGTTTTCACTGGTCTGAAAATACTCGTCGACTTTTATGGTGCCATTGCTGTTTTGTTCGACATTAACATTTTCAAAATCGAGATCCTGCAGGTGCGGTTTTCTGCCGGTGGCGTACAAAATAGCGTCGGCTTCCAGTACGCGCCCGTCTTCTAAGGTTGCCTGCAAGGCGCCGCTGTCGAGTTTACTAATCGAGGCTACATTACTATTAAACTGTAGGTCGACTCCGGCGGCGGCAATTTCTCTACTGGCCGCTTCGCGAATGTCCTGGTCAAAGCCGCGAAGAAACAGTGGCCCGCGGTACAGTTGGGTAACCTGGGCGCCTAGACCGTTGAAAATACCGGCAAATTCTACTGCGATATAACCGCCGCCGACGACTAACAAACGCTTGGGAAAAACCGGTAAATCAAATATCTCATTGGAGGTGACCGCGTGTTCCCGGCCGGGAAACTCAGGAATATGGGGCCAGGTCCCGGTGGATATAATGATTTTCTCAGCGCTGTAGTGGGTGCCGTTAACCTCGACGGTGTGGTTGTCGACAAAACGGGCCCGGCCGTCTAAAACGTCAACTCCGGCACCACCCAACATGGTTTCATAAATACCATTGAGGCGACTGATCTCTTCGATTTTATTATCCCGCAGTGTCGTCCAATCAAAGCTGGGGCTGGTGGGACTCCAACCAAAACCCTGGGAATCGTTAAAGGCGTTGGAAAATTGGGAGGCGTAAACATAAAGTTTTTTCGGCACACAACCAACATTGACACAGGTACCGCCCATATAACGATCTTCTGCCACCGCTACTCGGGCACCAAAGCCCGCTGACATACGACTGGCGCGAACGCCACCGGAGCCCGCGCCGATAACAAACAAATCGTAGTCGTATTGGGGTTTATCGTTGCTCATAATATTTACTCGCTAATGGCTTCAATGTGTTTGTGTCTAATGTGGCTCGGCTATCATGTGTTCGCGGCTAATGTGCTGCTGGCAATTTGGTCAGCGGCGAGAGGGCAGAGTGTAATAGTTTTATCTGAAAATAAGAACAGGTTTTATTACCCGGGTTTTGTGGTGAACCTAACGTGGCAGCCTATGTGTGCAATGGTGGCCTATAGCATATGTAAAGTGTCGTGCCGACGCAGTGTCACCAGCACTGGTTGCCACGACCAGCATGCTCGTTGATCGGCAGGATCAATGACGCTGAGGGTTCTCGATGAGCATCGCTAAATCAGTTTGATTCTCCCCGCAGTGGTGGTGCCATTGCACTCGATTGCATTAATACTACCGATAATCGCTGCGTCTGGGCAACCCTGTTGTTGCAGCAACTCAAGGCACTGTTGTGCTTGGGCTGTGGGCACCGCGGCCAGCAGGCCTCCAGCGGTTTGTGGATCGAATAGTACCGGGTATAAGGGGTGGTTGGCGAAGGACTCTGCATTGACCAGAGCACTTTCACTACGACTGTTTTCGGTGTGTAGTGAGCTTAATAATTTGTGTTCGATGCAATAGGCCGCTCCCGGTAATAACGGCAGGGTAGAAAATTGCAGCTGTACTTCCAGCAGGCCGGGGTCGGTGTCGATCATCTCAGCTAAATGCCCCAGCAAGCCAAAACCGGTAATATCAGTACAGGCGACAGCATGGCAGCGGTGAATAATATCGGCGGTCTGGCGATTACTAATCAGCATCTGTTCTAACGCTGCGTCTATCCAGCGGCCCTGAGCTCTGCCCAGCATATTAGCGGCAAACAGTGCACCAGTGCCCAGGGGTTTACTAAGAATAAGGCTCAGGCCCGCCCGTAGGCCACCCTTGCGCAGTAGTTTACCTGGCTCGCAGCTGCCATTTACCGACAGGCCAAATCCCAGCTCCGCCCCCTCGCTGCTGTGACCGCCGATAAGGGCGGTGTCCTGTTCGTTTAAGCTGTCGACGGCGCCGCGCATTAGTTGCAGCAATGTGTCTTCTACTAGGGCTTCGCTGCCGTAGGGCACGGTGGCAATAGCCAGGGCGGAATGGGGCTTGGCGCCCATGGCGTAGATATCACTGAGGCAGTGGTTGGTGGCAATGCGTCCCAACAAATAGGGATCGTCGACAAAGGCGCGGAAATAATCCACGGTCTGCAGCCAGTGTTGCTTGCTTGGCGGTATAATGACTGCGGCATCGTCGGGGTCGTTTAAGCCGATAATTACATCGTCATTGCCAACTGGGTTTAGCTGGGCCATTACCCGGCTTAGAATCTGACTACCTACTTTGGCCCCACAGCCGCCACAGCGCATCGCTTCAATGTCCGGGGCCCTTGGACCTTCCAGAGCAGCGGCTTGGGTGCTCATCGGACTCCAGTCGCTGTATTGGCGCATAAACTTTTTGTCGATGGCGTCTTTCAGCCGCCAGACCCACTTGCCGGAAAAGCTAATAAGTCCTCGTGAGGCGATGGCATACTGGTCACCGGTCATTAATAAGCTGAGGAAGGAGTGCTGTGGCACAAATGCCTTGAGCGGGCGGCTCTCGATCGCCCTGCGTAGGTTGTCCTCTAAAATCTTACCTGCCCGCACTGCGTAAACACCGCTTTTGGGTAGCGGTTTGGGGCTGAAATGGGCGATATCGCCGGCGGCGAAAACATTGGGGTGGGAGCAGCTTTGCAGGTATTGGTTTACCGCGACAAAGCCCGACGAATCACATTGCAGGCCTGAGGCGCTAAGCCAGTGGGGACTGGCCGCATGAACCGCCCAGAGTACGGCATCGCAGCTGACAGTTGTGCCGTTGTCGAGTGTTAGCTGACTTTGCTGCCCGGTATTGGTTGCGGCTAACACCCTGGCCCCGGTGGTGATAGTTATACCCCGGTGCTTTAAGATGCGGTGCATTTTTTTTTGTACCCGCCGGTTGTGGCTGGGTAGTAACTGCCCAGAAGCGCAGAGGATTTGCAGGGCGATCTTGTCGCCGAGACCGCGTTGCTGCAATTGCTGTTGGCTGGCCAGCGCTATCTCGACACTAGCAGCGCCGCCGCCGACCACGCTGATTGTAAAGGGGGAGCGACTGCTGTGTTGAGTAATCACTTCGGTCAGCGACTGGAAGTGGGCCAGTAGCGCTGGTACCGGTTTGACCGCTATGCCGACCTGCTCTGCACCGGTGATAGCGGACAAGTCCGGTTGTGAGCCGATATTGATCGATAGCCAGTCATAGCGTACGGCGGTTCTGTTGTCGCAGTGAAGTATTTGCCGATCCGGGTCAATGGCTGTGACGCTGCTGTGAAAAAAGCGCACATTGGCTTTCTCGCACAGGCTGCGAAGGTCGATGTGACTATCGTCGTGCTGGTAGTGGCCGGCCAATAATCCTGGCAACATACCGGAATAGGGAGTGTGGATATCACGGCTTATTACCGTAATACGCAGGCCTTCGACCGGCTTCATGGCAAATTGCTTGATAACAGCCAAATGGCTGTGACCACCGCCGAGTAGTACCAGATCACTGTGGAAGGGTTCAGAGTTCATTGTCAAAGTACATATTAATCATACACTTACAGTCTTTTATTGATGAGGTGTAAATTACCTGTGCAGGCTGGACACTGGGCTTGGCAAATACTGTGAAACATAATAAATTAAACAACTAGTAAAAACAGATCCGCTGGTTATAATCGCGTTTATTTTTTGAATGTGAGCCCGGGCAGCTACGCGGCGTATTTAATACCCCGGGGCATGCCGCCGAGTCTTTTGCCAACAAGCAACAGGAGTGAACAATGCACGGTTTAATGATGAATTCCCAGCTAACCATCACCTCGATGATGGAATTTGCCGACACTATACACGGGGCTACCGAGATTGTATCGGTTACCTCCGACAATCCCCGTCACCGCTACACCTTTAATGATGCCTTTAAGCGGGTGAGGAAATTGGCCAACAGTTTGCAAAAGCTGGGTGCCAAGAAGGAAGACTGCATAGCCACCCTGGCCTGGAATGACTATCGTCACTTTGAAATTTATTACGCGGTTAGCTGTTCCGGCATGATTTGTCACACCATCAACCCGCGCCTGTTCCCCGAACAGATAGACTATATCGTCAACCATGCAGAGGATCAGTTTATTCTCGTTGATCCTGCCTTTGTGCCGCTGTTGGAACAGCTGCAGGACAACCTGTCCACCGTTAAAGGTTTTGTAGTGATGACCGACCAGGCCAATATGCCGGAGACAACACTGCGTAATGTCTACTGCTACGAGACCCTGATTAGTGATGAGCCGGAGCAATTTAGTTGGCCGCAGCTTAACGAGCTGGACGCCTCAGCGCTGTGTTATACCTCCGGTACTACCGGCAATCCTAAGGGGGTGTTATACCATCACCGCTCTACAGTACTGCACTCTTATACCTGCTGTCTTAACGACGTTATGGGACTGACCCGTGATGATGTGGTCATGCCGATCGTGCCCATGTTTCATGTCAATGCCTGGGGACTGCCCTATGTTTCTGCGGTCACCGGCAATAAGCTGGTATTTCCCGGTTCAAAGATGGCCGATGGCGAGACCTTGACCAGCTTGATCAACGAGGAAGGTGTTACCTTTTCTGCCGGAGTGCCAACGGTGTGGTTGGCACTGTTGAAATACCTAGAGAGCAGTGGCAAGACTATTGACCCGCTACAGGCTGTTATCGTCGGCGGCGCGGCCTGCCCGCTGTCGATCATGGAAGAATTTGAAGACAAGCACGGTGTTTATTCCCATGTGGGTTGGGGTATGACCGAAATGAGTCCGCTGGGCAGCTACAACTTAAAATTGGACAGAGCGGCACTGGGGGAGGAGGAATACGCCCGCAAACGGATTAAAGCGGGCCGCTGCATGTTTGGGGTCAATATGAAGATTGTCGACGACAACAATGCCGAATTACCCTGGGACGGGGTTGCCTTTGGTGCCCTAAAAGTACGTGGCCCTTGGGTTTGCAGTTCCTATTTTAAATTGGATAACAGCGACGCTCACGATGCCGACGGGTGGTTTGATACCGGCGATGTCGCCACCATTGATACCGAAGGGTTTATGCAGATTACCGATCGCAGTAAAGATGTGATTAAGTCTGGCGGCGAATGGATAAGCTCTATAGAACTCGAAAACACGGCGGTCGATCACCCGGATGTTATCGAGGCAGCGGTTATCGGCATGTACCACGAGAAATATACCGAACGGCCGCTGTTGTTGGTGATTAAAGAGCCAGGGTCGACACTGACGGGTGCCGATATGTTGGCCTTTTTCAAGGGCAAGGTAGCGAGCTGGTGGATTCCTAACGACTGCCTGTTTGTTGACGAACTACCCCACACCGCAACCGGAAAGCTCAGTAAAAAAGATTTGCGCGTGCAATACAAAGATTACGAGTTTCCTGCGTAATCTACCGTCTAAATACTAAGGAGAGATGTTGCTCACAGCACTCTTCGCCAAATTATTACCCGCCGAGGGCTGACTATCAGCCCGAGGTATTAGTACTGGAGTAACACTATAGTGTCAGATTATAACGCACCCGTGAAAGACATGAACTTTGTATTGAGGGAATTGGCTGGATTGGGCGATATTTGCGCTTTGCCTTATTTTGAAGAGTCTAGTGAAGACATGGTTGAGTCGGTATTAGAGGAAGCGGGCAAATTTGCCAGCGGTGTATTTGCCCCGCTCAATACCAAAGGTGATCTGCAGGGAGCAGTCTGCGAGCAGCGCGCGGTGCAGGAAACTGCGGGCTTTGCCGACGCGTATCAGCAGTTTGTCGACGGTGGCTGGGGCTCGCTGGCCTGTTCACCAGAATACGGTGGTATGGGCCTGCCAGAAAGTGTCGGTATGACAGTGATGGAAATGTGGTCGGCCGCTAATTGCAGTTTGGGCCTATGTCCAATGCTGGGGCAGGGCGCTATCGGTGCTATCGAGGGTCACGCTAGCGAGGCACTAAAAGACACGTTTCTGAGCAAAATGGTTTCCGGCGAGTGGACCGGCACCATGAACTTAACCGAGCCCCAGGCGGGTTCTGATTTGGCCGCTGTACGTACCAAGGCAGTGGCCGAGGGTGATCACTACCGAATTTACGGTACCAAGATTTTTATCACTTGGGGCGATCACCAAATGACCGACAACATAGTGCATTTGGTACTGGCTCGCATTGCCGATGCCCCAGCGGGGGTGAAGGGCATTTCTCTGTTTGTAGTACCTAAATTCCTAGTGAATGCAGACGGTACTCTCGGTGAGCGCAATGATGCCTATGCGGTGTCGGTAGAGCACAAAATGGGCATTCACGGCAGCCCCACCTGCGTAATCAATTTTGGTGACAATGAAGGGGCTGTGGGTTATCTGGTCGGAGAGGAAAACCAGGGCCTGGCCTATATGTTTACCATGATGAACCACGCCCGCCTTAATATCGGTGTACAGGGTGTGGCACTGGCGGATCGCGCCTATCAAAAGGCGGTTAGTTACGCCCGGGATAGAGTGCAGGGGTTGGCAGCGGGTGACCGCGATAAGGGTACTATAATTCGGCACCCGGATGTGCGCCGTATGCTGATGACCATGCGGGCCCTAACGGAAGCCTCTAGAGCGCTGTGTTATGTTGCCTCTTCGGCCTTTGATGCAGGCCACCACAGTGTGGACAGTGAGCTGGCTAGGGCGGCGAATAGCCGCGGCGAAATGTTGACTCCCCTAGCCAAAGCCTGGTCTACCGAGGTGGCCCAGGAAGTAACTTCGCTGGGAGTTCAGATACACGGAGGCATGGGTTTTATCGAGGAGACGGGTGCGGCACAAATCATGCGCGATGCGCGTATCTCAACGATTTATGAAGGCACTACCGGTATTCAGGCTAACGATTTGATGGGTCGCAAGCTACTGCGGGACAATGGCTTGGAATTTGGTCGTGTGGTCGAAGAAATTCGCGCTGTGCAGGTAACTGCCGCCGCCGCGGGCAGTGACTTTACCAGCATGGCTCAGTCACTAGAAGAAAATGTCAGTTTACTGGAGTCAGCGGTAAATACAGTGTTGTCAGAGGGTACCGGCAACGTGCATTTATCCGGTGCGGTGGCGGTCAATGTACTCATGGCATTTGGTACGATTGTTGGGGGCTGGCAGTTGGCCAGAGCCGCTCTGGTTGCCAGAGATAAAATGGCCGAAGACCCGACATTTTACGCCACCAAAATTGTTACCGCCCGTTTTTTTGCGGAGCAAATAATGCCTCGGGCAAAGGCCTATTTGTCGGCTGCGGGAGCGGGCAGCGACACTATTATGGCACTGGAAGACAGTCAGTTTTAGCGACCAGTTACCGCGAGGTTGGTAGCTCGGATTGGATTGTCCGCGAATTCTTCGCACAATTTATTCCTGTGCGGCTGAGCGAATAGCTTGTTATTTTGTATTGCAATAAAGAGTACTTTATTCGCTTGTTATCTACACGGTTGTGGCGGCCTGCAATTTTTCAAAGGCTGCCGCATATGGGTGGATGTCGTCTATTTTCAAGCTCTAACAGCAGGTTTTGAAGTCGCTGTAATTCATTTTTTCGCTTGGCGCTTAACTGCCGTAGTGCTAACAACAGAAAATCGAGTTCGTGCAAGGTAATTTGCTGGTGTTCAGCACGGTCAAGTATGTCGTCAATGGACGTTTGTGCTTCATTCATATTGGCTGGTGATACAAGCATGCAGCTCTCCTATACCTACTATGTAGCTATGTATAAGTGTAGAGGGCGTGCTGTAATTACAGGCCATTTTGTCGCTAATCGTTAGACTGATGGGATATAAAAAGCGGGCTTATTCATGTCTTCATTATAGTTCGCCGTTGTTTGCGCTGTGCTTTATTGGAGCCAAGATTCCAACGGGAAATACTAACGGGGGTTGTTGCGGTCGTAACGCTCGCTGAGAATATCGTAAAACTGTTCGCGCATTGAAGATACCTCCTTTTTCAGCTTGCCGGCATCCTCACTATTGCTATAACGCCCGGGAAATATCTGTTTGCGAAATTGAGCCATTTTAACGGTGTAGAGCTTCATGGCTTTTTCAAGGCGTTTTTCGCCCATCAGTAGTAGTTTAGATTCGGCGATGGAGATCTCTTCGTATACCGTCACCAGCTCATTGCTCAATTCCTCCAGTTCGATAGTTTGCTTGCTGGTGATACGATCGGTTTTTGGGCCGATGTCAGACACCACTGAGGCGTATTTACTGAATGTGTGGCTGACTTTACCAACGTGTTGGGCGACTTGCTCGAGCATACTGATACGGCGTTGGGAGTTGGCGTGTTTATAGCGATCCATTTTCCCGCGAGACATATAGAATACGGCGAGGGCGCCTGCGCCGCCGCCTAATAAAAACGTGATGCTCGAGCTGATAATACTGAGGGTGTCCATGTTTTGACGATCTCGCACTGAAAAGGTAGTGGGGCGGTACTATTGGCAACCCTACCTATTCGGATGGGTTATGCACCGCTAATTTTGACGCTATAGTCTTTGTCTAGCAAAATACGTTCCAATAATTTCCTTTGGTCGCCCTGTATTTCGATAATCCCCTCCTTGACTGCGCCGCCGGTACTACAACGTTGCTTTAATTCTTTGGCCAGTTTTTTTAGCAGTTCAGGGGCAAGGTCTAACCCACTGATTAGGGTGACGCCCTTGCCTTTGCGTCCTTTGGTTTGCAGCTGTAAGCGCACAATACCGTCACTTGCCGAAACCTGTTGGCGCTGCGCTTTGCAATTGCACTGTTTGATGGGGTTGTTACAGGCAGGGCAGTGCCGGCCTGATTCTGTGGAGTAGACCACGCGTGTCATGTGTGAATCCTCATATCTATAGAGTTCAGTGCAGCATGGCATGATGGCTGCGTGGTTTGTGTTACGCTTGCAGTTTTTAAGCTACCTGAGGCAACTGCCTCGGGTCTCGCGATTAAGTCAAAGGTAGTTCTAGCATGGTACAACAGGACATTATCGACCGTATTAGTGAGCAATTAATTGACCTGCAGAGCCAAGTGGCTTTTCAGGAAGATACCCTGCAATCACTTAACGAGGTGGTAACCCGCCAGCAGCGCCAGATCGAGAACTTACACGAATTGTTAAAAAGTCAAAAGTCACAGCTCGAGGCGATGGCGAATGAGGGCGATATGGTCGAGGAACGCCCCCCGCATTATTAACGCTTATTGCTCTTTGTTACCGGGGTAGTTAGCCATGGGAATAAAGGGATGAAAAGCGATTTTAATACCTTCGTCGAGACTGTCGGCATTGCTTAACAGCTTTTTCCGCCGGGTATAACCCGCATCGGACCCTTTTAGATTGAGTGTTTGCAACGTGTCGATACCGCCGATACTAGAAAACAACTGCGCGAGTTCGGCCACCCCAAAAATAGTGACCTGTAGTGAGGCGGCTTGAACTGGCTGAGACCAATCGAAATCCATCGGTATGCCGTTGCCCGCGCCTTTAATTGAGGGCTTGCGAGTAACACCATACCATTTGGCGTAGTGATTTTGGCCTATATTATGTGAGGTCTCATGCACAATGAGATCGGCAAAAATTATCGCATCGGCCTGGGTTTCGGCCCGCAACTTATCTGCTACGGTTACCATGGTCGCGCGCCAGGCGTTGGCATTGACTTTGCCGGTGCTAGGGTCGAAAACATTACCGTAGGTACGGTTGGCCTGCTTCCACGCATTTTCGAATGGGTAGTTGGGCAAAATCTCATAGCCGTTACTGCGAAGATAGGCTTTGATCAAAGCTTTTGTCCTACGCTCGGCTTTGCGCAGATGGGAGCGAACCGGTGCACCGATATTAACCGGGGCCAGAATAACCCGCTTAATCGGTGTTTCATCCACTGCTTCCTGGGCATAACGAAAGGGGAACACGGTAGGGTTATAACCGGAGATCGTGGCGCTGCAGCCACTGATTATGCTGGCGATAATGAGCAGGCCTACTGTAAGCAGAATATTACGCACCGGGTTGATATCCTTAAACAAATGAGTGAGGCTGGATTCTATCAACCCGCCGAGACGAAATGAAGTGTCGTCGCGGTGCAAAGTCTAATTCCGGTGATTAAAGGCTCTAATCACTGTTAAAAGGTGAAACATGCTATTACATTTTACCCAAAGTGGCTCCGTTGACGGCAAAGTGGTTATCTTGCTGCACGGTCTGTTTGCCATGGGCTCTAGCCTGGCGATGGTGGCAAAGCCACTGACACAACATTATTGTGTCTACAGTTTGGATTTGCGTAATCACGGTCGTTCTTTTCGCGCCGAGTCGATGTCGCTGACGGATATGGCTGAGGATGTACTGATGTTGATGGACGATCAGGGAATCGGTGATGCCTATCTTCTAGGGCACTCCCTGGGAGGTAAAGTGGCAATGCAGCTGGCTCTGCAACAGCCAAAACGGGTGCGGGCTTTGGTGGTGGCAGACATTGCCCCGGTCGCCTATGCACCGGGTCACCAGGCGATATTTGCCGGGTTAAAGGCGGTGGACTTGGCGGCTATTAACAACCGCCGAGACGCGGACAAGGTTATGGCCAGCTACATCGCTGAACAGACAGTTAGATCGTTTTTACTCACCAATTTGTATCGGGACAGCGAAGGGGGTTTTGCCTGGCGTATGGATAGCGTCGCCATTGAGCGCTGTTACGAACAGCTGCGCCGGGCCAACGATGCTCACTCATCCTATTTGGGATCCACGCTATTTATCAAAGGGCAGCAGTCCGACTACATCCAGCAGCGCTATTATCAAGCCACAATAGATCTGTTTCCGGCAGCCACTTTCAAAGTACTGCAAAATGCGGGGCACTGGCTACACGCTGAAAAAACAACGGCCTTCAACCGTCTAGTCGAGAACTTTTTATCAACGCAGTAGCCATACTAGATCGGTAGTGATGAGTTTGACCAGGGCGCCGGCAGGGCACACTGTCGCCAGCATGAGATACTGGCGACAGTGTGTAGTAGTGTTGACTTAATCGATTTCTATCGCCACTGCCAGCGCTTCACCGCCGCCGATGCACAGCGCTGCAACACCCTTGTTTTTACCCTTATTTTTGAGAGCGTGCATTAGGGTTACTATAATGCGAGAGCCCGTTGAACCAATCGGGTGTCCCTGGGCACAGGCGCCGCCATAAACATTGACAGTCTCAGGGTCTAGCGACAGGCCATCAATTGCCAGCATGGTTACCATGGCAAAGGCTTCATTGATTTCCCATAGGTCGACATCGTCTTTTTCCCAACCTGCTTTATGCAGTACTTTTTCGATGGCGCCAATGGGCGCGGTGGTGAACATCGCTGGCTGTTGAGAATTACGAGCGTGGGCGACAATCCGGGCCATGGGCGTTAAATTACGGGCCGCGGCCTCGGTGGCCGTGGTCAGTATCAGCGCAGAGGCGCCGTCTGAGATGGAGCTGGAGTTGGCAGCGGTAATGGTGCCATCTTGGGCGAAGGCCGGTCGCAGTGAGGGGATTTTTTCCAGCTGTGCTTTGCCTGGCTGCTCATCTTCGCTAACCACTGTTGTGCCCTTGCGACCGACAATTGTTACCGGTGCCATCTCGTCGTTGAGTGAACCCTCGGCAATAGCTGCTTGCGTGCGCTGGGTAGAGCTGATGGCGTAGGCATCCATAGCCTCGCGACTGATTTGATTGTCGTCGGCGGTAGTCTGGGCAAAAGACCCCATCATCGCACCGGTATAGGCGTCAGAGAGCCCGTCTATAAACATGTGATCGTGGATCGATTTGTCACCGGTACCAATGCCGCCGCGAGCGTTGGGCAATAAGTGGGGGGCATTGCTCATGCTTTCCATGCCACCGGCCAGCGCGATTTTGCAGCTTCCCGCCTTGATTTGGTCATGGGCGAATATAGTTGCCTGCATGCCAGAGCCGCACAGTTTATTAATAGTAACAGCACCAACATGGTTCGGTAGGCCGGCGTGGATGGCTGCCTGGCGGGCTGGTCCCTGCTTTAGTCCAGCGGGCAGTACGCAGCCCATGATAACTTCTTCGATATCCGCAGCGTCGATTCCTGCGCGCTCTACTGCGGCTTGAATGGCGGTAGTACCCAATTCGACCGCGGTAACGCTGCTTAAACTGCCCTGTAGACCACCCATGGGGGTGCGTGCGCCACTGACAATTACAACTGTATTTTCAGACATTACTGCGATTCCTGTGCGGTGAAAAAAGAGTTTGAGCATAAATATAGCGCCATATTTAGCCATAGCGACCTAGCAGATTCAAGGCCTATGGCAGTGCTGACATGGTGCAAAAATACTTGCTCGGGTGCGTCATCGCGGTGTATCTAGTATCCCGATACTCTGGGAACTCTGTAAGTCGTTGAAAGTATGGGGTGTATCGAACGAGATCTGCCGCGCGTGTAACATGGCAAACATGGGTAATATCGGTACTGGATAGTCGCGGCAGAGCCCCGGTGATTATCTTTTACGCTGTGGTGGCCTTCATAGTGGTTGTAAGCGAGGAAAAATAATTGCCTCGCCAGCAAAAAAATAAGGGGTTATTTCTGAGTATTGAGCATATAATGATCACCTTCACTGAGCCGTCGGCTAGCAATACACACGAGTAAAGCACTAGACATTATAGGAAAGCACGATAGCAAAGAACTAGAACAACAAGAATACCGTAGGGGAGGCTGCTATGAAAAACGGTATGCCAAGGTGGGTTTTGCTGATAATGCTTGCGCTACTGGCGAGCGCTACTGCGCTCGCTGCTGGCCCGAATTCTGTGGGTAATCTACCAGTACTGACGGCGGCGAATTCAGCGAACACCTCTTCTGCCTTCAATAGCAACCTCAATGATGGAGCGACTATCCTGGCGCTTGATCGTCTAGCCCCTAGTCTGGTGGGATCACACCGCTACAGTAGCGAATTTCGAAATGGCAGCGATGCCGGCCCCTTTTTTAGTACCCAGCAAAGCGCAGCGCCGAGTGGTTTTTTACGCTTACAGATTGGCGATCGCAGCTATATTGAGTCCCTGTATTTCAATCAACAAGGGGGTTGGGGAGTTGATGCTGCTTCGGTGGCGAGTGCTGGTCGTGGCGCATTCTCTAAATCAGTTGTTAATACTGCGCCGGTTGCCGGGGAATTCAGTCTCGGTAGTGTGATCCTGGGCAGTGAGCTTGATCATTTGACGTTGTTTTTAAGTCTGTCTAAAACTGATCGCGGGCTGTCTTCCCAAGTGGGTAGCGATAGCGGCGCAGCGATGATGATGACTGCGGCATTTCCCAATAGTATCCACCCTAGCGCGGCGCAGTTTAGTGAATTGCGCCTCAAGAATGAGCGCTTTGAAGCGAAGTTGTCGTCAAATAGTGAGCGAGCTATTCAATGGCTAGTCGGCATTTATCACAAAGATACCGAAATCGACGCCGACTACAGCTTGTTCAAGGGTCCTCAATACGTGGGGGCTAAGGGGGTGGATCGCGACCAGCATCAATACGGTGAGCGGGCAGTATTCGGTGAGGGCAGTGTCGAATTACCTGGAAACGTCAATTTATCGGTCGGTCTTCGCTATCTAGATTATGATTTTAGTCGACGTACAGGCCGGGGCGCTCTGCCTGAAGAGTTAGCGCCATTGGCTCAAGGCAGCGGTGCAAGTATCGATAGCAGTAGCTCTGATGAGGCCTCCAATTATCGGGTGACCCTGTCCTGGGATTACAGCGATGGCAGCCAGGCCTATATTTCCATGTCCGATGCTGCTCGTCCCATCGACCATCACCGTTCTACGCTGGACACAAGCGAGGGGCAGGTCTTGGTCTGTGATCAGGGAGTGAGTGCGCCGGCGGTCGACCGAGGCGGGCCTGTTGTCGGCGATTCCATAGAACATCTCGAGCTCGGGCTCAAGGCAGAGCCTGCAAATGGGTTGCGCGTCAATGCCGCGCTATACCGCATTGAGTGGACGGATATTCGTCAGCGTCTCGATAGCGTTGGCTCCTGCGGCTTAAACCTTAGCGGCAGCTTCAGCGAGGCGGTTTCTATGGGCCTGGAGTTGGGACTGACAGCAACTATGACCGAGTATTTAACAATTAATGCCGGCTTGGGCTACAGTGATGGTCAACTCAGTGAGTCCCAGGATTTCGGTGACCCAGAACAGACGTCTGAGGTGCCAGAACTGAGCTGGTCACTATCGGCTGATTGGTCGCAGCCCATTGGTGACGGTGAATTATTTGTCTTTGGCAGTGTGAGTTACGTCGATGACGCCCCAATATTGGCCGGGTTAAACGGTGACAGTACGCTTTCATTAAGCAATGATGGTAGCGTATTAAAAACGGAACAGACGTTGGTTGACGTGCGCCTCGGGTACAGCAGCAGCAATCGATGGAGGGCGGCGGTCTTTATTGACAATTTAACTGACGAGAAAACGGTTTATAGCGGCGATGGAGCGGTTTTCAATTTACCTGGATACGATCGCGGTACAAGAAACCGCCCCAGAACGGTGGGAGTGTCGGCCAGCTATAGTTTCTGAATCGAGGCTGCGGGTAGCGGTGATAGCGTGTTGACGGCCATATTTTCTGATTCATCTCCTTGAAAGTCGCTTTACAGCTGCGCCAGTAGCCGATGAAATCCGTGTTCTGATTACTGCAGATATCAGCTGTAGTGAGCCTGTTATTTCAATTCCGCCGGGGGCATTATAGATCCTGGCGCATAGGCCAAACTTACTTTTTCACACCCTTCGCACCAAAGTCAATTGCCGTTTTAAAGCCGCTGCCGTTATAATTCGCTGTATTGCCCAGCCGTTAGGGCTAAATTGAACAATCGAAAACAATAACAATAGGTAATTTGGATGAGTTCTAGAGAACAATTTTCCTCAAAAACTGGCTTTGTCATGGCTGCGGCCGGCTCGGCGATTGGTCTGGGTAATATATGGGGATTTCCCACGCAGACTGCTAGTAACGGTGGTGCGGCCTTTGTTGCGGTCTATTTTTTGATGACATTTTGTCTGGCTTACCCGGTGCTAATAGCGGAATTGGTTATCGGCCGATACGCGCGTGCCAATATGGTCAATGCCTTACAGGAAGTGGCAATCGGTCCTATAACCCAAAAGCTGGGCATGGGGGTGGGAATATACGGGGTGATAGTCGCCAGCTTAATCTTAAGTTTTTACGGCATAATAGCCGGTTGGATGATTTGTTTTTTAATCGAATCCGTTGCCAGTATGTTGGGTTACGAGCAGTTTAGTAGTTGGTTGACCAGCTTTGGTTTTGAGCGAAATATCTTGTCGATGGCAGTCTTTATGCTGTTGACCATGAGTATTGTTGCCGGTGGGGTAGAGGGAGGTATAGAAAAGTGGTCTACCCGGTTAATGCCGATGTTACTGGTGTTAATGGTTGTCTTAATTGCTTATGTATTAACCCAGGACGGTGCTGCGCAGGGGTTGCGGGTGTACTTGCTGCCGGATCTCAGCCACTTTAATCCTGCTTTAGTGCTCAATGCTATGGGGCAGGCGTTTTTCTCACTGTCACTGGGAGTGGGCACTATGTTGATCTATGGCTCTTATCTGGGTAAGGAAGAGAGTTTGCCAAAACTGGGTGCCGCGGTTACCTTGATCGATGCCGGTATTGCTTTTACCGCTGGTTTACTCATTATTCCCGCTATTTATGTTGCCAAGGAGCTCGGTACTACCGTATTTGCCGAAAGTGGTGAGCTTATCGCCGGTCCCGATCTTATCTTTCAGGTGCTACCCTCGCTCTTTGCCTCTATGGGTTCGGTCGGTTATCTTGTTGCCTTTGCCTTTTTCACATTGATGACTATTGCCTCGCTGACGTCCTCTATCTCTATGTTAGAGGTGCCGGTGGCGTTGGTAACAGAGCAAAGTGGTATGGCCAGAAAACGGGCCACGGCAATTATTAGCAGTGTGATCTTTGCAGTTTCCACGGTTATATTACTCAACTTCGAGCAGCTCTTCGATTTTGTGATCAATTTGACGACGGTTTACAGCCAGCCTCTACTGGCTGTGGCTATCTGCGTGTTCAGCGGGTGGATTTGGCATAGAAATAAGATTCTTGCAGAGATTAAACAGGGCCATGAGGATATTGAAGATAGCTTGTTTTGGAAAATATGGCCTATTTATGTCAAGTTTTTTTGCCCTGTGTTGATCCTGGCTGCGTTCTTACAGAGCGTCATCGGCTGATATTTGATTCAAACTAGGTTGTTTTGAATGTTCGCAGCGGCTTTTCGACCTCCACTTAAACGTTTCTGTTAGCGTCTGAAATACTCTTTTACACTGCGCTTTGCTAGCTCTTTCACCGAAAGTAGTTTCGCACAGCGTAGTAGCTAGCGGGCTGCCTGTAGCCGCTAGAGGGCGTGGGTAATCAACCGAAAGTGGTTATGGGCTGCGCGATAGCGGTTGTAGAATGACCGCGTTAGACGAGGAGAGGTTATCTATCCTCGTCACTTCTGAATTGCATACCCTTATTCGGTTGGAAACCCAGGCCCTCATCAAGGATGCAATGCCGGAAGTGGCTGCTATTGTGAGCACTGAGGGGTATTGAGGCTTTGGCACCGCGTGACTTGTACCATCTGCGCTGGGGGCTTTCACGTCCGCTGAGGCTCTCTATCAAGTCCGCTGAGGCTCTCTATCGCGTCCGCTGAGGCTCTCTATCGCGTCCGCTGAGGCTCTCTATCAAGTCTGCTGAGGCGCTTTGCCAAAGACGCTAACCAGTCCTACAACAATTTAAACAACTTGCCTCTAACTGATTTTCGGTAAGCCAATGGTGTTTGGCCCATGATCTGCTTAAAGCGCAGACAAAAATAGCTATTGTCCTGATAGCCGCAGCTAGCCGCCACATCGGCGACGGAGAGATTACTTGTGCGCAATAATTCCTTGGCGGTGTTCAAGCGTAGATTTTGCAGATAGGCAGTGGGGCTGAGGCCTGCTGCGTGCTTAAAACGGCGGCTAAAAGTGCGCTCGCTGAGCCCGAGTGTTGTGGCCAGTTGCGACAGAACAATGGTCTCAGCAAAGTGCGCACGCAGCCACTCCTGGGCATCGATAATAGTCTCATCTCGGTGCAGTGTGCTGTCGTGCTGGGTATAGGCGTGGCTCTCGAAGGGGCGGCGAATCTCAGGGGAAAACTGGCCTTCTACCGCCCGGGCAATGGATTGGCCATATAGCTTCTCCACCAAGTGCACAGTCAAGTCTGCAACGGAATTGACGCTGCCAGCGCAATACAGATTATCCGCTTGGGTTAATAGGTAGTCTCTCTTAAGCTTTACCTTGGGGTAGCGGCGGGCGAAGTTGTCGCAGAAGTGCCAGTGGGTTGTCGCCGGTTTGTCATCCAGCAGTCCCGCCTCAGCAAGGAAGGCGCTGCTGGTGCCCACCGCGCAGATTAGCGTTGATTGCGCTGCGCGAGCCTTCAACCAGGGTAAAAGCTCGCGATTACTTTGCAGTACTCGCACCGGGTTGCGCCACAGCGCCGGTATAATCACCAGGTCAGTGTGCTCAATAGCCTGTAGGCGGGTAGTGCTGTTGATGCTCAGGCCCGCCGCGGTAGTGACCGGCCCTGCCTCCGCCGCTGCCATTTCGATATGCAGCGGCCGCAGTTTGCGATTCTTACTGCGTGCCAGTTCATTGGCGGCATTTAACATTTCTAATGGCAAGCTGATACTGGAACCTAAGGACTGGGCTAATAGGGCTACAGTTATATGATACATAGCAGAAAATCTTCTTTAGAAACTCGTCAAATAGTAACATTTGTTGGCCGTTATGTTTTATTTTTAATGCTTGAATCGCGTTATTATAACAACCTAATGCAACATGCGTACTTCACGCAGTTCGTCGTTTGCTAGCGTATAGCGATGTAAACAGACTTTGACAGGACGCTATTATGACTCGTTTACCCCTTATAGTTGGCTTTGGCGGTGTAAACCCCGCCGGTAGAAGCTCATTTCACCACGGTTATCGTCGACTTGTTATCGATGCGCTCAATAGCACCGAGCAGACAAAAACCTACCGCAGTCTGGCAGCTCTGATGCGGCTCAGTGGCACCGCGGACGAATCCCAGCGCAACTACATACGCGAGCATACCCTAATAAGACAGATTGAGGCGGCGGCCTTCGATCCCCAGGCAGTGCCCTGGCACCATCGCTTGTCGATCAGTACCGCCAGCCGCGAATCCCTGAGTTTTATTGCCAAGACCCGTAATATCCCGGAATTGAGGCCGACTGGTTGGAGCGTTGCCGAGCAGACCGACAAGTATTCACAGATAACAGTTAACAATGAGACAGAAATTTTGATCCCCAGTAATCGCGTCGCTGCGGTACAGGCTGCTGGTCAGCTGCCCACAGGCTTCGATCCGGGTTCGCTATACCCGGCCCGAAGTCACCCCCGGGGACTGCAAATGGCGATATACGGTGCCTCCGATGCACTGATGTCGACCGGAATCGATTGGGATACCATTTGCGCTATGGTGCCGCCGGATCAAATCAGCGTCTATGCCGGCAGTGCCATGGGGCAGCTGGACCACCACGGCCACGGTGGTATGCTGGGTGGGCGATTTAATGACAAGCGCACCACCTCAAAGCACTGCCCTTTTGGTCTGGCGGAGATGCCGGCAGACTTTATCAATGCCTATGTGTTAGGTAGTGTTGGCAATACTGGCACCTATGTCGGCGCCTGCGCCTCCTTTTTATACAACCTTCGCCAGGGTGTCAGCGACATTCAGACCGGCGCCGCTAGGGTAGTCATGGTGGGTAACAGCGAGGCACCAGTGGTAGCAGATGTGATGGATGGTTATACCGCCATGGGGGCACTGGCTACCGATCAAGGTCTAATGGATCTCGATGGCAGCAACAGCGCTGACTATCGACGAGCGTCGCGGCCGTTTAGCAGTAATTGCGGTTTTACCATGGGGGAGTCGTCACAATATATTATGTTGATGGATGACGAATTGGCGATGGAATTGGGTGCAACAGTTCACGGTGCGGTGACTGATGTATTTGTTAATGCCGATGGCTTTAAGAAGTCGATAGCCTCCCCGGGAGTGGGAAATTATATAACCGTTGCCAAGGCGATGTCTGCAGCCCGGGCTATAGTGGGGGATAAAGCTTTTCGCAGCCGCTCCTATGTGCAGGCCCACGGCACCAGTACGCCGCAAAACCGGGTTAGCGAATCGCATATTCTCAACCAGTCAGCCAAGGCCTTCGGTATTGAAAAGTGGCCGGTGGCGGCAATAAAAGCCTATTTAGGGCATTCACTTGCGGTATCTGCTGGCGACCAGTTAATGGCGTCTCTGGGGCTGTGGCAGCAGGGGATTTTACCCGGCATCAATACTATCGATCATGTCGCTGAAGATGTTCACTGCAGCAATCTGGCAATAAACAGCGAACATACAGAGTTCGGTCCCGAGGGTATGGACTGCGCAATCCTAAATGCCAAGGGCTTTGGCGGTAATAACGCGACAGCATCCGTATTGGCGCCACATATTGTCAAACGCATGCTGGCAAAAAAATACGGTGACAAGGCCTATACTGCGCAGCGGCAAAAAAATGAATCGGTTCAGGAGCAGGCGGCCAGTTACGACGAGCTGGCCAACCGCGGCGAGGCTCTGCCGATTTACAAATTCAATCACAATGTACTCGGAGGGGAGGATATCGGTTTTAATGATCGACAGATCACCATACCCGGTTATGGGCAGGCAATAGATCTCGCGACGAGCTCGGTATATTCGCACTTGCTCGATGAATAGTATGGGTAGCGATTTTAGTGGCTGTGCCAAGAGCGGTAGTTACTGCGCTGCTAATCACTAGCTGAACTACACTTAATACGTGCGATTGTTGCCTGTATTGAGATTAACCTTCAATTCGGTTTAAACTGGCCTTTGTTTCGGTTTCAACTGACAGCCGTTAGGGTAGAGTGGGAAGTCGTTACGGTTACATTGGTAGTCGTTACGGTTTATTTGGTAGTCGCTACAGTTTATTTAGTCGTCATTACGGTTGAATGGGTAGTCGGCTAGGCAAAAAATATTATCGGAATTAGTGCGATGCGACGTTTTGTCAGGCACCCTATCGATATCCCCATCGGCGTGACGGTTTCCTCCATCCAATCGGTGCCGGAGAGCAGTTGCGCCATGATTTCGCTCAGTGAGGGGGGGCTTTCCTGTGAAGTGGGCGACCTGATTGAGATAGGTTGCAAGGTAAATATCTATATTCCCTCGGTATCACCTCCCTACCACGGTGTTGGTGAGGTGGTGTGGTGTAGGCCTAAGGGCGATCACTTTGAAGTGGGGGTCAATTTCACCGATGCCGAAGAAGCTTTTCGATCACGAATGGTACAACAAGCCTGTCAGATTGAGCATTATAAAAAGCTTGTGTTTGAAAAAGAGGGCAGGGTGCTCAATGGAGAGCAGGCCGCCCAGGAGTGGATTGAAAAATATGCCGGGGAATATGCTAAAAACTATTAGCCGAAGGCCTAGTAATTTAGGGCGTAGCAGTTACTATCAGCCGGCAACTGCCGCTAACCGTTGCGCACAATCGTAGTCAGTCGTTATAACGCCCTATGTTAGCCATGCGCCAAAACTCAGCCAACCAATAAAGACACATTATGAGTAACACGTCCACGCAGCTCTACACACTCGCCGTAGCACAATTGCACCAACCACTTAAAATGTGGCTGCACGATCAGCGCGACCAACACGTATCCAAGGGGATTGCTGATCACGGGGTGTGGGAGGCCTATGAAACACAGTTGTTTATTGAGCGCATTCACGTTGATTCTATTGTTGTCGATGTTGGCGCCAATATTGGTTATTACTCGTTAATCGCCGCTGACCAGTTACAAGGTAGCGGTCAGGTAATCGCCTTCGAGCCCGATGTCAGCAACTTTGCGCTATTGGAAAAAAATCTCCAAGAGAATGACTTGAGCGGTGTTCAGGCGGTAAATGCAGCGCTTAGCAATGAAAATAGATCGGGACATTTATTCCTTAGTGACAGCAATTTTGGCGATCACCAAATATATGACAATGGTGACCATAGGCCCCATCAGGCGATTGAGCTGGTCAACGGCAGCGAGTATCTACAGGGTAAGATAACGCGTATCGACCTACTGAAGATTGATACCCAGGGGGCTGAATACGGGGTTATTGCCGGTCTTATGCCGTTGTTGCAAGCGAGTGGATCGGAGCTGAGTATTATTATCGAGTTTTGGCCTTTTGGCCTGCGCAAGGCGGGGGCTAGCGCCCACCAGTTACTGGACTTGTTGACCTCGCTGGATCTTCCAATAGCCATTATCGACCATATTGGACACGCCTTATTACCCTGTAGCGAAGGTCAGTTGCGAGGGTGGGTCGATATGGTAGAAACGGATTTGAGCGATGAAGGTTTTATGAATATTTTGATAGGCCGTTAACCGGCCTGGGCAATAAGACTTGGCTTGATTTGGTGACAAAAACAGTCTATCGAGATAATTGATCGTTTGTATGTGCGAGAAACTGTGTAATTAACTAAGATATAGTCAGCCCTTTTTCTATATATTTTTCTATGCGTATACCGTTGGATCCGTTGGGTATTACCGATTTTATAAAGTGTTCCTGTTGATCGGTCTTTGCCGACTGTTCGAGATTGAGTACTTTCTCGGGTTGTGGCATTTTGGATTGGTCGCGAACGAGTAACACTTTTGGCAAGTGGCGATTGCGGTAGTTAGTACTTATAACAATCCCGACTTGTCCGTTGACCAATTCCACCACGCTGCCGGGAGGGTATAGTCCTATACAGCTAATAAATTCAGTCACTAATCGCTCGTCATATTTTGTACCCTTGTTCTCGTGGAGAAATTTAAGCGCCTCTAGTGATGATCGACCTTTCTTGTAAATATTGTCACTGGTAATAGCGTCGTAAACATCACACAGTGTTACCATGCGGGTGAATTCTGAAATCCCCGCGGCTTTCAGCTTGCGTGGGTAACCGCTGCCGTCCAGGGCTTCGTGGTGGCCAAAGGCGACATCGGTGGCGCCGTGGTAAATATTTTTATGGGACAGTAGTATATCTCTGCCCATTTGCGCGTGACCCTTCATCAATTCAAGCTCGTCCTCGTCGAGCTGGCCTTTTTTATTGAGGATTTCGTCAGGAATACGCATTTTCCCTACATCGTGCAACATGGCGGCGAAACCCAAGTGATTTAGTTCCTGTTCTGCAAGGCCCAAGTGGCGTCCAAAGCTTATCGCTAGCAGGCCGACATTGAGTGAATGTTCACTGGTATAGGCATCTTTTTCCCGTATTTTAGACATCCACATTAAAGCGTCGGGATTGCGGATAATACTGGAGACACACTCAGAAACGCTTTGTTTGACTTTTACCACGTCAATGCCGTGTCCAAGCCTGACATCATCCATAAAGGTTCGGGTCAATGTTCGCGCTTTTTGATGTATTGCAGAGGCTGCTTGATACTCTTGTTTGTTGCTCGAACTATTGTTGTAAATCTTGCTGTTGGCAGTAGATTTGTTGCCCACCTGGCGCTGCTCGGCACCGAGCCAAGCGTCAATAGAGCCCTCTATGTAGACAACATCACAATGTTTGGTCAGTGCTTCAATATCTTCATGGTTTTCGATGGTAAAACCCTGAAGAATGAAAGGGGTTTCCAGCCAGGGGCGGTCTAATTCAATGACGTGCATGCCTATTTTTAAACCAGTGACGGAAATAGGTGTTTTCACATTTTTCTGGATGGTACGTCCCGGCCTAATAATTCGTTTTTTCACAGAAAACCTATTTTGTTGAATGCTCTTAGTCAAGTTCCCTAGTAATATGACCTGCTTCTGCAGCCCAATATTACCGGTCAGGCGATAATAATAGTTTTTCTCGACACTTGTCATCCTATTGTTTAAAAAGGGTGCTGCCGGGTAAAGAGTTACTGGCAGTGTCACTGTTATTCTTATCGGACGAAACAGTATCGTAGAGGGTAAAAACCGCTATTAGCTAGCAGCAGCTGAGTTGGTGGTAACACCCCTGTAGGTCTATAATCGCAGATTCGCTGTTCTGTCCACAATGCGTTCTACTAGTTGTGTGCTAGTTATACCGGTTCCAGCGTTAGTTGTACCCGTGCCACAATGCCATTACTGAACGAACTAGACGGTGGCAGTGACGACTTTATTCAGCTATACACCTGAGGAGAAGCTACTTGGATGCAATGAGCCTACTGCATAGCCGCAATTCTGTTGCAATACTGAGCGAACCGGCTCCCAATGAGTCGCAGTTAGCTGACATGTTAAAAGCAGCCGCTCGTGCGCCAGACCACGCTTGGCTGCGTCCTTGGCGCTTTCTGTCGATTCAGGGGGATAGTCGCCACAGCCTGGGCAGTGTTTTTGCTAATGCGGCAACGAAGCGGGCAACCCAGCAGCAGTTAACGGCACCGACGACCTCACAGCTGGAAAAACTGGCGCAAAAGCCGTTGCGGGCGCCGCTTATTATTACTGTGATCGCGCAGATCCAGCAGCACCCTAAAGTGCCGGCGGTGGAGCAGTTAATCTCCGCGGGTTGCGCTGCTCAGGGTATTTTACTGGCGGCACATGCGCTGGGGTTTGCTGGGATTTGGCGCACCGGCAGCAATAGCTACTGCCCCCATGTGAAGGCTGCTTTAGGTCTAGCTGAACACGAAGAAATTGTTGGGTTTCTGTACATAGGGACTGCGAGTAGCGGCTATAAGGGTATTCCTGAACTACCCATGCATGACTACTGCCGTCCCTGGACCGGGTAGTCAGTTAATAATCGGTTGACCGGCAGTGTTATTCATCGCAAAATCACTCCTGACTAACTAGCTGCGTGTTTTATCGACAGACGTATAGCTAGATAAATAGTGTTCCGAGAGCCTAGGCTTCTCGAATCGGCAAACCCTCGGTAACGGGGCGACGCAAAACCAATGCCCATATTAGTGATTCGTAATATTGCAGTAAATGGGTCGAGTGGTTACCGAAGGAAGTTGTGACAGGCCGACAGCGCAGCCCTGCTTCGCCAGGTTGACACAGCCATACCTATTTTTCAGTACTTATTACGAAATGTTTGCTAGCAATGAATGTAGTGGAGATTTCGCTGTAGGGTTAAAAGTGTGAGTTGTAACAATGAGTGCAGAAGAAATCATTGCCAAACTGAACGGCTTTCGTCGGAGTATGAGCAGGCTCCCGGCGATGTTGTGGGTAAGCGTCGGCGGGCTGTTATTGGTCGTGTGTGTCCTGCTTGTCAGTGTTATATTGACTGATTCCTCCGGTAGTCAAATGGCCGGTTCCGCCGATAGTAAAGCGTTGTTCGCCGGGCGTGATTTCACCTTTGAGCCCTTCACGCTAATGGACGCCAATGCTCTGTGTGAGCGACAAGCGCGTGCAAAGCGCGGCGCTTCGCTGCTGCGTTATACTATGAACCCGCTGTCTACTCGTTACGAGGCAGATAAAAATCGTTATATCATTGTACTCGATGCCGATATCGGCACCGTTGAGGCCTGGAGTGAGATCGCTCTCTTCTGCGATATTGATCCGGTTGCTCAGCAAGTCTCCTATTATAAAGAGATTTATGAGGATGACTCGTCTCTGCTCTCTGCGGTTACAGGCCTGTTTGGCGACGTATTCTGACGGGCTGCGCAACGGCTTTCAAGGGCAGTAATAATGCCTTTGCATGCTAGCGGAAGCGCTAAATAACGTTATTGCTCTGTGGCGGACGCTACCGAGTTCGGCAGTGCCCCGTTGCCCCAGTAAGTAGTGGGCAGCTAGATTATTCAGACGTAGATTAACTATGACAATGCGAACGCTCACTCAAACAATTTTTAAAACTGCGCCACTGAACGCTATTATTGGGGTTCTATCTCGCTGGATAATGGCGGCAATTGGCTGGCAGATTAGCGGCCAGCGGCCAACCTTAAAAAAGTATGTGTTACTCGCCGCTCCCCACACCAGTAATTGGGACTTCATACTAATAATTATGGTCGCATTTCGGCTAAAGTTAGACGTGCACTGGATGGGGAAAAAGAGCCTCTTTTTCTTTCCTTTCTCCAGCATCATGTGCTGGTTAGGGGGCATACCTATTGATAGAACACAGGCCAACGAGGTGGTGGGCCAGGTTGTCGAGCAATTTCACTGCAACGAAGAGCTAATAGTACTGATTCCCCCAGAGGGCACTCGAAGTAAAGTGAGTCGTTGGAAGACGGGTTTTTATCACATAGCGCACTCAGCCAAAGTGCCGCTGGTACTGGGGTTTGTTGACGCAGGGACAAAAACAATCGGATTTGGCCCCAGTTTTGTCACTACCGGTAATATCGATCAAGATTTGCTCGATATCGCGAAATACTACGACAGTAAAGTCGGTATTGTGCCACGTAATCAATAGCGTATGGCAGCAGCTGGCAGCTAGCTCGTGGTTACAAGCAGGATAATAGAAAAACCAGGTAATAGCCCTGATCTCCGGAGGTGGAATACTCCGAAATTTTTTCCCAGCCGGCGGGGCAGCGCAGGGCTACTTGTCTGTGTAGGCTGCTAATGGCGTCTACAACCCCGGGGGTCGCTCCGGTCACCCGGTAGTATTCACTTAGGGTAAAGCGCTGGTGAGGCTTCATAGTACCGCTCACGGCACTGATTTGGGTTGTTCTATCGGCGTTGGTCTTGGCTGCGTGGTAGCCTGGGGCGAGTTCCACCGTCGCTGGCTGCTTAGCTGGCTTGGGTTGTAGGGCGGTTTGGGCAGGAGCTTTGCTTTGGTGAAATCTCTCAAAATCGAGTGAGTCGGCGTCGTCGACATCGAAGTCTTCGGCGTGGCCTGTGGCTGTTAATAGTAGCGCAGTGATCAGGGCTAAACCGTATTTCATCATCTATCCTATGGTTGTTTCTGCGCATGCTCGCGTGTTCGCCCGGCTGCTCAGGGTCAAATTATACTAGAATTCCCCCCTGCAGGTAGGCCTATCCGATGAAAATGCCCAAAGAGGCGAACTAATTACGCAATTCCCTTATTGTTTCACGCACTGGGCCGATATAGGGTCTATCTTTATAGCTTCCATCTTGGTGTCGTGGATTTATTCCACTGGCATGGACAGTGTTTTTTATTAGGAGAATGTGTTGCGACCAATATCACCGAAAATCCTTGGCGAGGCGAACAAAATGCTTGTTGCGAGCCAAGGTCTGAATTATCAGAAAATTCTCACTCACGATAGTGAAGAGATCGCAAAATTACGTGACTCCCTGCTCGGACTCAATATTCGCTGGGATAGCGGTTCTCTCGGGGATTATGCAAGTAAGCAAGAGGCGCGGCAGTACAGTGGGAATACTGCAGGGGAACAGCCCTCAGGCGGTGTTGATACCCGCTCAGCGCTCGACCTGGATACGGTAGAGCGTCAAGGTCAAATAATTGAGTCGTTGTCAGATGAGGGCTTCAGTGATCGCTCGGGCAATGTCTATAGCAGCTTCGTTAAGAGCCGCAGCTTGTCCTTTAAACAAGTCCCACATCGTATTGGATTGCCAGATTTTGATGTTGTTGTAGCGCCTGATTTTGCCCCTAATCCCGGTTTGCACGGCATATTCATAGGCTCCGGCGAAGTGATGTCGATGACCCTAAGCATCATCGACGGTAAGACTGGCGAGCAGTGGCAAATTGAAAAACAAAAGAAATACAGCTCAGAAGAGCAGATGGTCGACTTCGTCACCTTGATGTCGGCGGGCTTTGAGCTACCGGAGTGATGTTACGCACAAATTCTGTGGATAAGTATGTGACTAAGTTGTTTAAGCTAGCCGCTAAGCCAGTGACTATAGGTATCTCTACGGATTGGTTAAATATCAATCGCCAGCATCTAAATACTAATAAAATCATATAGTTACAATAATTACTTAAAGCGACAGTTGAATTTTCGATCAATGTCGCAAAATATTTACGGCAAATTTAAAAATGTGTATAAGTTTTTGCTGTTGTAGCGCGTAATTTAGCTGTTTTGCGGGTTATTGTTTTTCACCCTTATAAATACAGCCACTGGTACAGGTTTCCTGAATCTCGATTTTACTGAGTTGTGGCAATGTGGGTTTGAGTGACTGCCATATCCAGCGCGCCAGATTTTCACTGGTTGGATTGTCGAGCCCTGCTATGTCGTTCAGGTAATTGTGATCCAGTTGTTGATAGATGGGATCAAATAGCGCCTTTAATTCGCTGAAATCCATTATCCAGCCTGAGTTTTCACCGACTTCACCGCTCACATAAATACGGGCGGAAAATGAATGGCCATGGAGGCGGGCACATTTGTGGCCGGCGGGGACATTGGGTAGGCGGTGGGCCGCCTCGAAGGTAAACTCTTTGTATATTTCCATGCGCTGGGGTGACCTGTTTCACATTGACGGGGTGTGTAAATTTCGCGCTATAATAATCACCGCGCTGTTCGCTGTACAGTCGAAATTAGTTGTCAGCGACGATGTAGTGCTCAGTTAGGCATTTTATGGTGTTTACTGCCGGCTACTAACGTTTGCACTAGGATCTTATTTTCGACCTGTAAAGAGGGCGAATATTGATCAGTTTTTCGGTTTTTTGTATATAAAACAAACGATTAGATCGAAATAGTAAAAACTTTGGATTATTTTCGACAAGGGCTTTGACAAGTCTTCGGATTGATGTAGAATGCGCTCCACGTTGAGAGAGGGTGATTAGCTCAGCTGGGAGAGCATCGCCCTTACAAGGCGAGGGTCGGCGGTTCGATCCCGTCATCACCCACCACTTTCAACGTGCTGTATCAGTGTTGACATACTGATGTTAA
>Ga0105355_10000625_pt1 | contig 32533 bp, 23 predicted proteins | sample GOMGulsemesocosm_2_FD_83508 | JGI IMG/M metagenome (GOLD analysis project Ga0105355, IMG submission 83508) | Methane-oxidizing microbial communities from mesocosms in the Gulf of Mexico - GOM9C Gulf of Mexico | ecosystem: Environmental > Aquatic > Marine > Cold seeps | place: Gulf of Mexico...
TCGCTATTAACGGGGTATACTGATGTTAGGTCGCCTGGTTTTAATTATACGAACGGTAAAATTTATCAAGGCATCAGTACCAAAGGGCTGTCGATTGAACAAGTGACTACGGCATTAGACAAGACTTTCCCACCAACACCTAAAGAGCAAGTATTTCTCGCTCAAGTGGCTCAACAATCAGGCTATAAAACCGCGCAGTTCGGTAAATTAGATTGGGGCTTTGCCACTACACCAAATCGATTAAAACGTCATGGCTGGGATTACCATTTAGGCTATTTGGATCATGTTAATGCTCATGGTTTTTATCCACCCTATTTATTTGAAAATGGTAAATTTAAACCAATCAAAGGTAATAATATTGTCGGTGGCGGAAAGTCTTTAGAGCCGGAAACGCCAACAGCGTATCAAGAACGTTGGAACAAAAAAGGCAAAGCGGTTTATTCTCAAGATATTTTTATTGATGGCATACTTGATTATATTCAAAATGCTGACGACCAACCTTTCTTCTTATATTTTCCAACCCAACTTCCCCATGGTCCAGTCGCCATCCCCGCTGTACATACTGATTTTATAAACGATGCACGTTTAACTCAAATTGAAAAAGAATATGCTTCGATGGTTAAACGGCTCGATGATGATGTAGGCAGAATACTTGATGAACTGAAAGCACAAAATATTGATGATAATACTCTCGTTATTTTTACCTCAGACAACGGACATGAAATTTACTACTCTCAAAAGGAGCGGGCAGAAAAGCCCTATCGTGACATCACAACTGGTCAATTATTTGATAACTATCAGCGCAAGTTTTATAGCGAACGAGCCAAAGATGTCTTCAATGGTAATGGCGGTAGAGCGGGCTTAAAAAAGAGTAATTTACAAGGTGGCGTTAATGTTCCTTTAATCGTTAGATGGCCCGAAAAGATTCCTACAGGCAAAGTAAGCAATAGACTGGTAGCCTCATATGACATGTTACCTACTATTGCTGAGTTGGTTAACTTTCAAGAGGAATTGGCCGTTGATGGTTTATCTTATTATCAGGCTTTATTAGGGCGAGAAATAGGAAAAGCGTTAGGAAAAGAAAGTCCAAAAGAACATGATTATATTGTTTATGGCTCCTTTGAAGGGCCAATGTTAATAACTAACGATGGCTGGAAGGTACGAAGCTATTTGAAGAAAAATGCTTTCGAATTATTTTACCTACCTGATGACAAAGCAGAGAGAAAAGATCTATCTAAAATGCAGCCAAACAAACTTAAGCATCTAAAAAAATTACTTATTGATGCATGCAGCGGTGATTTAAGCAATGGCTTTGTTTCTTGGAAAGACTTCAGTTTGAAGACCGTGCTTAATAAAGAGCCTAAGTAAGTATTAAGAAAATGAAATTATATGATTAATTTTAAATAGGTTACCACCATGATACACCTACTGAAAAAAACACTAATAACCTTTTGTATCGTTATGTCGGTCTATTCATCAGCTAATTCGTCAGCCGATGAGGTGCATGCAGCCGAACCAATTATCTGGCAGCTTTGGCCAGGAGATCCTCCTGGTGGACACATTGAACTACCTCCTGAATACAATAAGACCAAAGCTGGAGATAAATTGGTTGCCGGGCGCCCTATTATTCGTCTAACCAATGTGACGACACCACAACTATTAATTTTCAAACCCGACAAAAAGGTAGATACAGGTACTGTACTCATTATCGCTCCTGGCGGAGGTACCTCTATTCTGGGTTATGACTTAGGAGGCATAGAAGTCGCAGAATTGTTTAGCTCAATGGGTGTAACCGCTATCATGCTAAAATATCGTGTGCCCGGTATAGCCTTTAATAAAGACAAAAAATGGCTTGCCGCAGCTCAAGATGGCCAACGAGCTGTCAGCCTTGTTCGCGGTAGGTCCGATGAACTTGGCATTAATCCAGATAAAATAGGCATACTGGGGTTTTCTGCTGGTGGCATACCTTTAGCCTACACCACTGTTATTAAAGAACGTATGTATGCTCCTGTTGATAAATACGATGAATTTTCATTTACCGCCAATTTTGCGGCTCCAATTTCTACTGGTGGTAGTCCTCCCGATACAGTACTTCCTAAAGATACCCCGCCTGTTTTTATGATCGTAGCGCATGATGATAAAAATCGTTCTCTAAGCATGCTCAATACATATATAGCCTTGAAAAAAGCAGACGTTTCTGCCGAGCTTCATATCTATGAAAGTGGCGGTCATGTATTTGGTGTACGTAAAACGGGGTTACCTATAGCTAACTGGCCACAGCGGATGAAAGAATGGATGAACAGACTGAATCTTTTGTAATAGCAAACAGAGTGAATTTTTACAGATGATTAAAAACATGAAAAAAATGTTTGTTGTAGCTTGCAGTGGTGATTTAAACAATGGCTATGTTTCTTGGCGACAATTTAATTTACCCCCAAGACTTTGAAATATTTTAACCAACAATAACAAATAAATGAATAAGGCCTTATCGTACGATGAAAAATTTCATATCAGTTAAGTACATCGTTATTGCAGTAGTTTCGACTTTATTGTTTGCCTGTGGTGGAGGCGATAGCAAAAAAGATGATCCCACTCCACCTGATGATGACAACATTGTAATAATCGATGGCTTTGCACCTGACACTATTGAAAGAACTATCTTCGATATGACTGTAGACACTAAATCAGGCCAAGAACTTGGCAATGATTTTCCTGTAATAAATAATAAGATCATTCATGAGTACATATACAAGAATCTTTTTTATTTGTATAACGAAGGGTATGAGGGTTGGCAGTATAGAGGCAGAACGAGTTACCAACATAATGGGGATGAAGCAACTGTCAGCTTAACCTTAGATAAATCAAATGCAAAATATGACATCATTTATAACTTCACTGAGGAGACCGCTGGAACGTGGCAAGCAACATTCAATAATGGTTTATCAGAGCTTAGCGGCACATTTAGTACTAAACCTTTACCTTGGGCTGGGCAGCTTGAATTTTTGGGCACCATTATTAATGAGCAAGATCTTTACTCAAATAGTACCCAAGTAACCTATCAATATAAGGTTTATCTCCCTGAAAACTATTCCTCATCAAATAGTGGTTATCCTGTTATTTACAGTACTGATGGTCAAAAAGGCGTTGATGAACTATTAGCACATTCCGTTCAAACTATGCAAAAAGACATTGTCGTTGTCGCTATAACAGAAGGCCCAAAAAATAGACGGAATACTGATTATCTCTTTCCAGGATCTACCGCATATCTAGATTTTCTCGCTTTAGAATTAATCCCCTTAGTTGAGTCCCAATATCATATTGATAATAATCAGCGGACTCTTTTTGGTTATTCTTATGGAGGAATCTTTGTTCGTCATGCATTGATTAATGAAACACAAAGACCATTATTTAAAAATTTTATCGCAAGTGACGGACCTTATTACCCTCAAGATTCTGTTTACAGAAAACTGGAAGAGCAAGCATATACAACGAATAGTTTGGCGAATAGAAAGCTATACCTTGGTGGTGCGACTGGATTTGATGGTTTTAGCTCTTCGGTAAACGCCTTTAAAAACACACTTGAAAGTTACGGCTTACATAATTTTACTATATATCAAGAATCGTTTGATGTAACCCACGGGCAAATAGTACTTCCCACCATAAGAGGTGCATTACCTATTATATTTCCATAACCAGTTTTATTACTTTTTCAGTAACTTTTACCGCTAACCTTAAAGATAGAATCATTTATGCATATTAAACATTGTTTCATCATCAACTTACTTATGTTTTTAACGGCTTGTGGAAGTGAACCATCCGTTATAAAAGAAATATATACCAAGATATCTGAGCCCGTTATTGAGACCGTTATTTCTGAAAGTGGGCTAGCCCCTGAAAGCATTTCAGAAAAAAATTTGATATGACTATCGATAATTTACCGCTAGTAGGTCTTAATAGTAACTTTCCTGCTATCGGTAATAAGATTATCCAAGAATTTCGGCAGGACGCTATGTCATATATACAAAGTGATCATTATCAAGGCTTGGAATTTTATGGGAAATATACTTTTCAAAAAATGGCGATGAAGCTGATATACAAATAATGATTACGTCTTCAAATACCGTTTACACTATCCATTATCAATTTTCTGATGTCAGTGCTGGTACATGGCAAGGTACATTTAATAATGGTTTGTCAAAAGTTACAGGGACATTTACTACCAAGTCAGCCCCTAATCTCAACGGTAATAACTTTAATGGTACTGCTTTTATAGCAGAGCAGGATATTCATTATGATATAACGAATATCACCTATCAATACAATGTTTATTTACCTGAAGGATACTCCGAGACCAACAAAAGCTACCCAGTGATATACGTCACTGATGCGCAGTGGGGAGCTGATGAACGATTTGCCCATGTCATTGAAAAAAAACAGAAAGATATTATTGTAGTGGGGATCACTCAAGGCCCTGAAGGCCAAAGAACGACTGACTTTTTATTACCAGGCTCAAGTCAGTACTTAGATTTTTTTGCTCGAGAGTTTATCCCTTTAGTTGAGTCTCAATACCGAATTGATACCAGTAACCGCACGCTTTATGGACACTCTTATGATGGAGTATTAATTCGACACGCATTAATCAGTCAAGTAAGTACATCATTATTTCAAAACTTTATCTCAAGTGACGGTTCATTTATGGTTGAAAATGAGGCTTATCAACAACTAGAAGCTGATGCTTTTAAGAAAGCTAGCCTAGTTGGTAAAAAACTATTCTTAGCAGGAGGAAAGCAGTTTAATGGCTCATTTGTAGCTGATTTTAATAAGCAGATCAGGAGCTATGGCCTAGAGGATTTTACCGTATATCACCAATCTTTTGATTTAGGACATAAGCAAGTGGTTCTTCCGGGTATAAGAGATGCCATGGATTCTTTATTTCCTTAAACATAACATCCTTAAATGTAGAAGCGCAGACTAATACCAATTCCAATAAGTTTCTTCCCACTCAGCGAGAGTTAAAAGTCTTAGAGGCAAAACATTGATTGTAGAGAATGGTTATTCCCTTCTCAAAATCAATAACGCAGTATGTAAACCTTTTAAACTCGCCCTCTGGGAGTTTTCCAGTGATTCGATAACGGCACAGAATTTCTTTCATATAGAGTGACTATATACAAAAAAACTCTATTTGTTCTCAAACCACTGGCAAGCTCTGAGTAGGAACTAAATTAATGGACTTGGTATAACTCTAACGTTCAGGAAAAATACAATAAATATCCAGACAAAGCACAAGGGCAACGTTTACCCGACTAATCCATACTTACTTTTCGCTTCGAACTTACATCAAACGACAAAGAAACACAGAGGTACCATGAACTTACCAATTCAAACACATAAGTCACAAAATATATAAATCATTGCACACAAAGGAAGTGAGTGGTAACGTTAACCCTCACTTTTGGACTAACCAAAATGTAGCTAACTTACATACTTGGGGTTAGCAATATTATAATTATTGATTTAGGAACAGATAATGAAAAAACTATTAACGGTTGTAGCTCTAACGACTCTTGTTACTGCATGTGCATCTACATCAACAGAGTCTAATGTTCCAAAACTAGGCTTGAGCCTAGCTGATTCTGCTTGGAATGGTACGACACTGCCTAGAGGACAACAGTGCAAAAAGAATGGTGGTAATGGTGCAACTCCAGCTATGACTGTTACTAATGTACCTCAAGATACTGTTCAGTTTCATGTTGCATATAGCGATGTTAGCTGGAAAGGAGGTCATAATGGATTTCATGGTATTATAGGTCACTCGCACACGGGTGCTAGCCAAGCATCATTAATTTCCGTTCCTGGTGATATTGTTAAAAATTTCCCTGCAGGTACGAGTTTAATAAAGGATAATCAGGGATTTAAAGGTTGGGCTATCCATAAAGGTTATATGCCACCATGCTCGGTAGCAGGCAAAACACATAAATACGAAGCAGAAGTTTCAGCTATTGATATCAATGGAGACGTATTAGCAAAAAGTACAATTCAAATAGCATTATACTAATCATGTATTTCGCGGTGGTTTTGCCACCGCTATTATGCATCATGCTATAGCAAATAGTTCTTCCTGTTATAGGAAACGCTATGGACTCTTTCTTTCCTTAAAGTAGTTTATTCACAACTCGCTAAATTTATAATTATACTTTTTATATTCATCGCCTAGGTTTTTTATATAGGGGTTTTCAAGTTCAAATATTTGTCGGTCTTTCATATTTGCCACTTGTATTTTCTCTTTGTAATAACGTCTCCATAACTTAATTAAACTACCATCTTCGTACGCTATTTTTAAACCCAATTCGATACGCTTTGAAATTTTGATATCACGTTTATTTGTTATAAAAAACCTAGGCAAGGGATATTTCAATGCAAAACAAGGTTCTATAAAAAGGTTTGGGTATTGACTTGCTTCATAGGCGAGCTCATTAATACCTCTAAAAAAAAATGTGGCTCTGTTGAATTCTATCATTTCAAACATTTGTTGTGCTCTTGAAATAGCGTAAACATTAAAGCGGTTATACTTCAAAATATCAGTATCTAGCCATCCTATTCCTTGAACTGTTATTTGTGCTTCAATGTTATTTAGATTGATATTTTCACACTTTTTCTGACCATTTTTCAAAGATGAAAATGCAACGCGGTAACCTGTTACTCCTCGATCTAGTGGGAAACTGATTACATTGTACTTATTTAAGATTTCATCGGTAACCGAAACTTTCATCACAAAGTTTTCATATACCCCGCGATCAAGTTGTCTTAATAATCTTGGGTAGTTTTCATTTCGATTAGTGCTTACTAATTCAAAAGCACCAAACTCTGACTTTGTTTTCTCTAATGCAAGCTCTAATAAGGTTTTAAGATATCTTGGGCCTCCCCCTTCTCCAGCATAAGTCACAACAGTTTTGGAAAGTACAATAAAGGGGCTAAAAAAAAGTATCAGGCAGAGGAAGTATTTCATGCGATTATCAAAAAACTCCTTAAACAAATGATTAATATATAGAACATTAACTTTAGATTAGTCTCTCTGTTAATGAAAGGTAACCACACAAATACTAATTTCGCTAAGCTGATATAGACACTACATAAGCATAAAAAAACACTCAAACTAAAACTGAGTATTTTTATTATACTCTTATTTTTGCACCATAAATTCAGGTGAGTTTACCAAGCCATAAACGGCTAAGTTTAATCGTGTATCTGGACTTGAGCTCCCCACAATAGCATCCAACACAGCATCATAAGTCACCGTATTATTGCTTTGCGATAATTGACCTGCATTTAAGTAAAAATCTAAATAATCAATAATCGCCGAGGCCTTATCGTTATTATTACCCGATGTATTATTCCAAATATCTATTAAGCTATCAGGTTTAACCTTAACCAATAAATCAGCTTTAGCGTAATCATTATCCTTATAGGCCGAATTTCGAGCGTAGCCACTATTAAGCAGCGTATGGAAAACATTCATGGTGGTAAATAATTGGCTTTCTGTCATCAATTGTAATTCTGGTGAAACTAAAGCATTACTGGCCAGATCCCCTGTCGGCGCAAAGTCAGGTAAGAAAAAGTTAAATACTGAGTCTGAACCTAAGTTTCGCTGACCTAACGGTAGATCGCCAATACGCAATAAAGCTGCATGGTCATCAAAATGTCCTTTAAATTGATAGTTAAAAGCCGTTGATTTGAAGCTTATAGGCGAGCTAGCTTCAAGTAGTCGCATAAGTGAAGTTAATCGTAAAATAGGCTCTTTCACTTTACCAAAAGTAGCAGAATGAACTACTGAGGGGTTTCTTGCTTCAGGGTCAAGTAATATCGCCTTAATGGTTTTATTTAAATCTCCTCGTTCTGCGAAAGCCTGACTAACGCGATGAATGTAGTCACCGCTAGGGTTGGATACAACTAAACGTTGAATTAAGCGTCTTGCAATAAACGGGGCTGTAGTTGGATGCGCTACTATTTTATCTAAAACATAACTAAGCTCAGCATCTGCATTTTCAATACTTGCTTCTCGGCCTTGAACAACAACAACTTGATTACCATCATCAAAAAGGGTTTTCTCACCAAAATCATGAAAGTCAGGAAAAAATTTCATCGGCTCTGTCCAGCGGAACTGATATTGGTTAAATTTATTTCCTTTTAGAAAATAAATATTATCAACCATCTCACCGTTACTATTGTTGCCTGCGCTAAAACTTAAGCCTGTAAATACACGCGCCATTTCCTTTATTACCGTGTTGTCATAAGTTGCAGAAGGTAAATTATCATCACCTAATTTAATAGCGCCATTATCTTGGCGATGTATTAAGCCAAAACTAAACAATTGCATAATTTCACGGGCATAGTTCTCATCAGGAAAAATACCGTCGTCAGGCTTAGCTTTTGCATTTCTCAAATGACTGAGCCATGTGCCCATAATCGCATGGCGACTTGCTTCTTCAATTGTATTTCTGTATGTGCCAAAAGCATTACTGGCAAGCATATCCCAATAATCTGCAACGCCTCGATAGGCTTTGCGAACACTGGTCACCTGATCACCAATAACCAGTATTTCACTTAATGCAAGTGCCACTCGTTGCCGTAATTGATCTTTACCATAAACGGCAATTGGCCAAAATGAGTCTCTGCGCGCATGCCAACCATCTTCTTCGGGGAAAAAGGCGTTAGTTGCATCGGTCAATTCAAGCATACTGCTTTGAGGTAATAACATCTGTTCGTCAATCCAAGCCTCATACACTTGTAGCCGATTACTACCCGTTTCATCAATTTTATCTCTTAGGGCTTGATAAGTTTCAGGCGTTGGTCCGTAGGTTGCTTGTGTTAAGAAGCGAATGATATCTCTATCAATGTCTTCACTAGTTAGTGTGCTATTTTCAGGTGGGGTAACGGTTGAGTCAAAGTTAAGTAATGCTGATATTTCACCTGCAGGGTAGTCTGCGGTATGAATATTGATAAAAAATTTCCCCGCAAAAAGCGTATCTAACATTTTTTGTTTGGTGGTGAATGGCCCACCAGGAGATAAATTCCAAACATAATTGTTTATGCCACCTAAGTGTTCAATGTCTTTGATCATTGTACCTGAAGGAGCTAAATGAATATGTTGATCTGTTTGCTCTGATCCTAACCCTTCAAATTGATAACTTAGCAGTGCTTGCTCATTATCACCTTGAAGAACCAAGCTCATTAAACCTGTAGCCGTAGTGATTGCATTACCTTGAGGAGAAAAATAGCCAATAAACACCTTACCATTTTCATTGGTATTTTCAGCGTCAATGATAACAATACTACTGGTGTGCTCACTTGAGACTTGATAGCTTGAAGCTTCAGAAATTTTTATCGTTAATGTCTCTGGTACTTCATGCAAATTATCATCAATGGGATGTACTTCAATAACTCGCCTGTTTTGATTATCAGCTAATTCAAAGGTAGATCCAACATCACCGCCGTCTGCATAGACTAATTTATAGTCACCTGCTTCTGTAGAGCCCATAGTTTCATCACTATGCCCTGAAGCTATAAAACTAATTTCCAGCGCACCGGTTGTTCCGGTACGTGCAATGCTGAACTTTGCAATAGTATTAGTAGCTTCCACCGCGATTGCAGTTACTTGAGTAATTGAAACGATTGGTTTAATCACTGGCTCTACAGTTTTTGGTTTTTCAGGTTCTCCGGAGCCACCACAAGCAATTAATAAAGTAGAAGCTAGCAGAAATATTAAGAAATTTTTCATTACACTATCTCCACTGTTTTAAATAATTCAAGATTAGACGATTCACTAAAGGGGTCTTCAAAATTTACCAAGGAAGGAAATATAGCTGTTAATTCTGATTTTTCTACACCAAACCAATGGGCGATGACGGCACTCACTTGAGATGTTGAGGTGGTAGGAATCCAACGACCTCTTTTACTATCTGAGTCGAGCCCTTGCCCAACTTGCAGGTCGGGGTGTTGTCCAAAAAACTTTCCACCGTTGACCATACCGCCCATTAACATAGCATGCCCGCCCCAAGCATGGTCTGTTCCTGCACTAGCATTGGTACCGTTTGGTGTTAATGTTCTACCGAATTCAGAGCCAGAAAAGGTCAGCACTTTATCAAAATCATCTAAGGCAACCAAACAATCCCTAAAGGCTTTTAAAGCGTTATTTAAATCAGTCATTAATAACTGATGATCTGCCAAGACATTTTTGTGGGTATCAAAACCACCCATTTTTATAAAAAATACCGGGCGATTATTTGTATTCGAACTTTTACCGGCAATAAGTTTAACAATGGTTTTTAACTGTTTGCCAACATCTGACTCCGAAGCCCCCGCTTGCTCAAAAATGCTATCAAAATTTACCTCTGTGCCATCAGCAATGTCAAACGCGGTATTGAGCACTTGTTGTGCGTGTCTGGCACTGGTAAAAGTTTGTTGATATTTTTTCCCCATCAAATTGTCAATATCATCAGCACTAGCAAAATATCGCTCTATCATAGTTTTACGTGCACCACTAAAACCATTTAAGTTGGTTACGCCATTTTTATTCATCACAAAAGGGTTTATTAAGCTGTTTTTACTTACCTGAAATGAATTGAGCCCTGACGTTGAAATTAAAGGAGAAACAAAGCCATCGGTATTATATTCACTCGTTAGTTCGGCAACTCTGCCCCCCCAGCCATAACGAAATGGGTTGGTTGGTTCGCTTTGATATTGTTTTTGCTGATCTGCATGAGAGAACAATTGTGGAGGTAATGAAACGGTCTTATTTTTGAACTGTTCACGTGTAGTGGGTTCAACTAAATTACCCGTATTGCAAATAAAAGATAATTCTTCTTGATTAAACATGTCTGCCATATCACTACAACTCGGATGTAAACCAAATTCATCAGAAGTACTGCCCCCATAAACTTGAGCGGCTTCCTTTAAAGACAACGGATGTAATGTATTCTCAGCTAAAGCTACAATTCCCCGAGAGTCATCATAGCGTTGCCTTAGGGCACCATTTCCTGTTGGTACAACCATATTATTTGCATCATTACCACCAGCCATAAAAACATACACAAGTGCTTTATAATCAGTAGATGATTGTGCAAGAGCTTTGTGAGCATTAAACATGCTGAATACGCCAGTCCCCCCCACAGCAGCTACAGACCCTAATGAAAATGATTTATTCAAAAAATCACGTCGGGATAATATATTTTTCTTATTTTTATTCATATTATACATCTCATATATTCTACTGAATATTAACCGGATAAAATTTTTTGACTTTTTATCTTACCACCAATAATGAGCAGTCAAATAATTAGCAATAATAATTTAGATAAAAGCTACCTACTGTAATAAACTCTAATCTACTAACAGCGCCTTACTAAGGTTGAGTTAGTTGATACTTTCTATCATACAGGTCTACTTGCTCTCTTCGCCACTTGCTTCCTTCTAGGTAAAGTACTTGAGGGCGAGAGATATCCCAATCACCTAGTTTTTTCAACATACGCACTACTCTACCTTTGTTTTGATCCGCAAGGTTATGCTGCTCTGCTATATCATTTTTTACATTAAATAAAAGAGGCAAACGATCTGGTAGGCGAACAAGTTTCCAATCTCCCTCTCGAATACTGGCACTGATGGTAAATCGCCATTTCATTTCGTCATGCGGTCTCGAAGACTCCTCTCCCTTTATAAAAGGTAAGATATTTACCCCATCAAGTTTATCTTGTGAAGTAATTTTACCACCAGCAAGTTCAACAAAAGTGGGTGTTAAATCTAGCGCAGTAATAGGGTGTTCAAATGTCGTTCCTGCTTTGATACTATTTGGCCATGTCATGGTAAATGGCACTCGAATCCCGCCTTCCAACAAGGTTCCTTTTGAGCCTCTTAACGGTGCATTCATCGATGCATTATGGTGTGTAGGTCCACCGTTATCACTAAAAAACACAACAATAGTATTGTCATCAATTTTTTGATCTTTTAACTCTTTTATAATCCGACCAACATTGACATCTAAGCGATGAACCATGGCGGCATAGGTTCTTCGTTTTTCATCTTCTATATGAGCATACAGTTTTAAATCACCTTTGGTGGCATGCATAGGAGCATGGGGTGCATTAAACGAAGCGAATAAAAAGAAAGGTTCATCTTTATGTCGTTTAATAAAATCTACCGCTTCATCACCTTTATCATCGGTAATATAAGAAATAGGCTGTGGCTTTTTATAGTTACTAATAATTCGGTTTGGGTATGGTTTACCATTAGCCTTGGCTGCAAAGTAGTCATGCCCACCACCCAAGTACCCCCAGAACTCATGAAAACCTCTTTTAAGTGGATGAAAATGATCCGCTTCACCTAAATGCCATTTACCTATCAGTCCATTAACATAACCTAACTCTGCTAGACGGTCGGCAATAGTGACTTCTTCTACAGGAACACCAACAAAGTTATGATCAAATTGAGGTAACCTAACAATTGGATTATTGTCAAAACCAAAACTAACCTGATTACGACCAGTCATTAAACCTGCCCGAGAAGGTCCACAAACAGGTGCAGATACATAGCCTTGTTTAAAAATCACACCATCTGCTGCTAGTGCATCAATGTAAGGAGTTTTAATTTGAGTGCTACCAGTAAAACCGACATCGCCATAACCTAAATCATCTGCAAGAATGATAATAAAGTTAGGTTTTTCGATTTTTTGCTCTGCAGCAAAAACATTAGATGCCAGTGCTAAAATCCAAAAGCACAAACTGGTTAAAATTTGTTTCATGTTAATTGAGCTCATTTATTTTTAAACCTATAACCTTATTGAAGGCATTAAAAGTTAATTTCAATTTCAGGACGAACAACCAATTCATGAATATGACTATTTTTAGTCGTGAAAATCATCAACAATGCAGCATCAGCAACCTCTTCTGCCGTTAGATACTCCTGTCGTTCATCTTCCCTGAAATCTGTATTGACTCCGCCGGGATAGAGCGACAATATTTTAATACCACTACCATGTAATTCTTTTCTTAATATCTTTGTGTGCATATCAAGTGCTGACTTGCTGGCGGAATATTGGGATATATTAGGATTAGCAAATAAACAAGTAGTAGAAAGCACATTAAGAATTGTTCCATTGCTTTGTTCACGCATATTAGGTAACACAGCGTTAATTAACCTTAAAGGTGCCAGATAGTTAATGTCTAACATATGCTGCAGTTGTTGCCAGTCTGGTTCACCCGCAGTCGCTCGAGACGAGTTCAAGCCCGCACAATTTATTAGAATATCTATCGGTCCTAATTTTTGCTGCGCATGCATGACAAATTTCGTTAAGCTATCCTGTTCAGATAAACAAAAATTCTCTGAGTATATTTTGACCCTATCATCCAGTTGTCCAAGGGTATTGTTAAGCTTGTTTTGTTGACGCCCACACAAGCTTAGGCTGTACCCTTGTTGAGATAATTTAATGGCAAGTTGTTTACCTATACCTGAAGATGCACCTGTGATTAATATATGTTTAGTCATAAATAGCTCTTAATCTGTCTGATTATTTGTTAGTAATAACTGATGGACACCTTCAGATAAAGTAGTGCCTGCATATGAATTCCCTGAAAATGTCACCGAATCTAATGCTACCTGCACTCCTTTTGGAATGGTTATCTTAAGTTTCTTTTGATTAGCTTCCTTCAACCAAGAAACTTTCAACTTTCCATTAGGCGTAGGAATAGTTGCTGCTATGTCTTTAATTGAGTGCTGACGATTAACTAATTTAATCGTTGTCATTCCTGGTGATATAGGCTCTAACCCGACTAAAAATTCGGCGAATAAAGCAGGAGCAAAAGCGCTTTCAGTTTGAGCATCAGATCGTGTTCTGCCGTTATCAACAAACTTACCTGATCGTCCGGTGCCATTTAACCACCATTCTTCCCATAGGGTACCGTTAGTTTGAGGGGCTAACATATGAGAAAAACGCTGATTCAATAAAGCAAAGGACTCATCAATATAGCCATAGTTCGCTATAGCTTTATGCAAGTAGTACGACATAGCAGGCGTAACAACTGTCATGTTGTTCGCACGAATGATCCGGTTGTTATCATCATCTTTTAGTAACTGCTTAATGACGCGGTTAGCTTGTTCTTTTGTGGCTATTTTTAATGCTAAAGCCATCGCATTACCATGTTCACTGAACTTATTTGACTGTTTATTGTTAATAAGCGCATCGACAAATAAGCCTTTTTTCTGGTGCCAGAATTTTTGCTTAATGGCTTGTCGAATCGATTGGCTTTGTCGATGATATTTTTCAACACCTTTAAGTTTCAACCACGCTAATATTTGCGCGTAATTTTCTAGCGCATGAAGGTAATGTCCATTTAAGTTTAAATTGGCTCCCCGTCGATCATTCTTTGCATGATCTAACCAATAAGCAAAAGGCGGTTCATCTAACAAACCATCTTCGTTGGTATAATTATCAAGTAAAGTGATTAATTTGTTAGCGGTAGGTACTAGCTTTCGAACCGTTGTTTCATCCCCTGTATATAATAAATAATGATGTAAGCTACTTAACCACAATAAATTGGAATCTAAGATCACCATAAAATTATTGTTCATTTGCGGTGCATATGCTGGCATTAAACCATTAGCATATTGCTCTTGAGCAACTTGTGTTAAATAGCGTTTTTGCAAATGTGAGTCTGCAAACAAATAATAATTACCTAAGGCGGCATAAAAACCCGTTTGCGAATACTGACGGCGCTCGCGGTAATTGTCTGTGAAGGCATCTGTGGTAGCAGCTTTTATCGTTTTTGCTGTCGCTTGCATGTAATTTTCTACCCAAGGAAACTTCTGAGAAGAAATTTTCCCCTTTAAACTAAATGGGTAACTTATTTCATGTACCCCAAAATCTTCAATGGTTAATGATTTTTTTTCAGTAGAAACTATTATTCCTAGATAACGTACTGGTTTAAAATAAGTTGCTTGCCAAGTATCTTGCTCACCTGACAGATAAACTTGGTCAATGAGATTACTATCTATCGTATGGTAACCAAATTTATTATCAACCATAAAAGGCTTACTGATCACCTCTACTTTGCTGCCTTTTTCTCCTTTAACTTTAAAGAAAGGCATACCATTTCTAACCTGACCAAAATCAAATACTAACAACCAAGGCTTACCTGAGCGTGGTAACGTTATACCCTCACCTTTTTTCCAGTTAACTAACTGTGAAGCGACTTTGTTGTGAATTTTATTTGTCAGTTTAACCGTTGGGATTTGCTTTAAGCTTTTCGGGATTTTTCGTTTGTCGAGAAAATAATCATCTTGATTATCTGCAAAAACAAGATGATTAGCTGTTACTTTATTTTCATTTAACTTGGGAATATCTCGAGTAATCAACTGTGTCCATGGCGGTGTATAAGGTGATGCTTGTGTATTTTTTTGTGGCATAGGCCAGCCAACATTACGCATTAGTACTTGCGCTGTAGGCCAATCACTATCGTCAAAAACAAGTTGTTGCCAATTTTTTAATGACTTATTCATATCAACCCAGTCATTAACTTGCTGATGAAATCGACTCATTTTCAATTCATTTTCATTCCAGCTTTCGTCAACATGTGTTAACCAGTTCTCATCCGTAATGATTGTAGTTTCTTCATCCTCAGTCTGTAGGGATAATTGCGCCAACAGCCCTGCTCTAGCTTCATGTTGAAAACTATTTACGCTACCTTGAAAGTGCACTTTAACTGCAATAATGTTCTGACCTTGGGTTAAAAAGCTTTCAAGTTGCCAGGTATCATAGGACTGGTGATGGGGAGCGCTCCTTGCCGGACCTCGCGCAATATACACACCATTAACATACAGTTGATAAACACTCGATGCACTGATCTGTAAAGTAGCATTTATTGGTTTTCCTTTAACTTCAAAGCTACGCCTAAATAGCTGCATTGAGTTATTCTTTTGACCCCAAAGCCACTTAGCTCGCCAGTGTAAATCTTGAAGTTGAATGTTTTGTAAATTACTTCCACCAACAGAAATAACATCCTTAGCTTGAGGTGCTACGCAAAAAACAACTAAAAAGAAAGAGAACAGTACTTTCAACCTAACGATCATAGACGACACCTTTTAGATATATTTATTCTTGCATCTGCATACGGAGTTATATAGAGTAACATTAAATAACTGGGAACGTTACCCCTCTTTTTGTTGGTAGAGTTTTTCCTATATTAAGCGGAATTTATTAAAAGTTAATGAATAGCACGTTGTAGGGAATGATGGGGCTGTCAACAAAAAAGCTATGGCATGCAAACAACTATGTAGTTGCAATAAAACCTATCCCTTTACATAAAGCATAATGATTTATTAAACAAAAGAGGAACAGCTATGTATACCCACTTAGTCATGTGGCGTTTAAAAAATAACGTCGAAGGAATGAATAAAGAACAATTAGCAAAAAATGTTAAAGCAAAACTTGATTCGCTACCCACTATTATCAATGAAATTTCTCACTATAAAGTTGGTATTAATATTGGAAATTATGGCGCATCTTTTTTTGATTTAGGTTTAATTTCAACCTTTGAAAACGAGTCAGACTTCAAAGCCTATTGTGTTTACCCTGAGCACGACGAAGTCGTCGCTTATATCCAATCAGTTACCGATGATGAACAAATTGTCGATTTCTAACTGCAGTATAAATCTAACAAACAACTAATAACAATAATGATTAGAACAGTAGGATAAAACATATGATTGACATGATATTCCCTCTATTACTGGTACTACTTGCTAGCGTATTCCAAGGAACTTTTGGTTTGGGCATGAAATACACTAAACCACTCGCTTGGGAAGCATGGTGGCTAGTACATACCACCATTGCCATGATTATATTCCCGCTAATTTGGGCATTACTGGTTGTGCCTGAATTATTTTCTGTTATTGCCGCATCACCTATTGAGTCTATTCAAGAAGGCGCGTTATACGGATTTTTATGGGGAATAGGCGGCATTATGTTTGGCGTTTGTGTTTCTTATATTGGTGTTGCATTAACTATGGGCATTGTTATGGGATTAGCCGCATTGATGGGCTCATTAATTCCATTGTTATTACTTGAAAACTTTTCTGCTAACCCTGCCTTATCATTTATTTTAGTCGGTATGGCGTTAATGTTGGTAGCTGTTGCTATCGTTGCTAAAGCAGGTATAGATAGAGATAAAGTGCTTGCAGAATCAGGTAAAGAAATTCCAGGAATTCAAACCGGAACTGCCTTTAAAAAAGGGCTAATGATAGCCATTGCCTGCGGTATTTTGTCATCACTGCTAAATGTAGGCTTTTCAGCGACTGAAGCGATAGGTGTGGCGGCTGAAGAAACAGGTACATTGACTCGCAATACTGCACTCGCTCGTTGGGTTGTTGTCTTAATCGGGGCATATGCAATGAATGCTGGTTTTGCTGTTTTCTTATTATTTAAGAATAACTCTTGGGGTTCTTTTGCCGTTGCTAACTCATCAAATGCTTATAAATGGGCCGTTATCGCTGGATTGTTATGGTTTGCTGCTTTAGGTGTATATGGCCAAGGTGCGGCATTAATGGGCAGCATTGGACCGGTAATCGGCTGGCCAATGTTACTAGGTTTGGCACTCATTATATCTACGGTAATAGGTATTTATACCGGCGAATGGAAAGGGGCACATAGCCCTTTTAGAACCATGCGAACAGGTATTATCGTATTAATTGGTGCTATTTGTTTATTAGGTTATTCAAACTCTATTCCACAAAAGGTTTCAACCGTACAAAGCTCTGTCACTATTGTCACAGATGCATAGCAAAGGGTGTAAGTCTTTATGAAAATTGCATGTGTTCGTAGCCATCATTTACGTTGCCATTTACAGAAACCTTTTGGCTTCTCACAATGGTCCTATGATCAACGTAATGTCTTAGTCATTGAAGTTATAACCGATACAGGGATTTCTGGTTGGGGTGAGTGTTATGGGCCTGCAGATGTTACCCAATCAGCTGTTAGTAGCTTTTACGCACCTCGAATTATTGGTTTAGATGCCTTAGCAACTGACGCAGTTTGGCAGCATATGTGGCGCTCTTCATTAGATTTTGCTCGTGGTGGCATCATGATGGGCGCAATGTCGGGCATTGATATGGCCCTTTGGGATCTTAAAGGAAAAGCACTAGGTCTAAGTGTTAGTCAATTAATGGGGGGACGTCAACGTGATGTTGTTCCCTGCTATGCCACAGGTATGTATTTTCAGGATTTGCCCGAAGATGAATTATTGCCATTATTAGTAGAAGAAGCTAGAGATTATGCTGCTGAAGGCTTCGCTGCAATGAAAATAAAAGTCGGAAAAAATCCTGCTTTTGATGAGAAATTAATTGGTGCAATGCGAGAAGCACTGCCGACAACACAACTCATGGCCGATTCAAATCATGCTTACGATTTGCCTGAAGCGATTAAAATAGGCCGTGCACTAGATAAATATAACTATGCTTGGTTTGAAGAGCCTCTTTCGCCAGAGCATGGCGCTTTATTTAAACAACTGCAAGCAAAGTTAGACCTAACTATTGCTACAGGAGAATGTGAACAAACACGTTTTGGTTTTCAAAAGTTAATCGAATCTGGTGGCGTAAGCTTATTGCAGCCTGATTTAGCCTATTGTGGTGGCCCGAGTGAAGCATTAAAAATTAGAACACTTGCCTCGGCTAATGGTATCAACTGTATTCCACATGTTTGGGGAACCATGCTGAATTTTGCCGCTGCAACCCACTTTTTGGCAAGTTCATATCATGAGCCCGGCAGAGCCGAGCCAAAAGCACTCTATCTGGAATATGACCGCACCGAAAACCCACTCAGAGACGACTTATACAAAGTAGCAGTAGAAATAAACAATGCCAATGCAATTGTACCTTCAGCCCCTGGTCTTGGTGTTGAGATTGATATAAATGCAATGAAAGAATTTGACATAAACAAAACGGAAACACGATGAGCACTCAAAGTTTAGATACTCAAAAATTTAACATGTTGATCAACGGTGAATTGATCAGTGAAGAAGATACCATTGATGTTATTAATCCAGCCACTGAGCAAGTTATTGCATGTGTTCCACAAATTGAGCCAAAACACATCACTTATGCTTTAGATAGCGCAAATAAAGCATTTAAAATTTGGTCAAAAATATCACTTGCCCACCGCAGCGAATTAATTCTTAAATATGCAAATTTACTTGAAAAGCATAAAAATGAAATTGTTGATTTGTTAATTGCTGAAACAGGAAAGCCAGCAGATAACGCAGAGTATGACTTTGACATGTTAACCAACTGCTTACGTTTTTATATTGAGGAAGCAAAGCGCATTGACCAGCCTGTTATTGCTGATCCCAATGGCCGTTTTCTAAATTATATGATAAGACAGCCTTTGGGTGTTGTTGTAGGATATCTTGCCTGGAATTTTCCTTTATTAAATTTAGGTTACAAGTTAGGACCAGCACTTGCTGCAGGTTGTACCGTCATAATAAAACCCTCTCAATTAACTCCGTTAGCAACACTTCGCTGTGCTGAGCTTTCTATAGAAGCAGGAATTCCAGCGGGTGTTATTAATATCATTTCTGGAGATCGTTACGATATAACCAATCCATTATTAACCTCTGATAAAACCAATTTATTTACTATGATCGGTTCAACAAAAGCCGGTATTGAAACAATGAAAACTGCTTGCAGTAACATTAAACATTTCTCAGTTGAACTAGGCGGTAACTCCCCTGTTGTCGTTTACAATGATGCTGATGTAAGTAAAGCAGCTCAAAGTATTGTTGATTTAAAATTCGCAAACTCAGGTCAAGTGTGTGTATCTCCAAACCGTTGTTTTGTCCACGAATCGGTCTACGAGGAATTCTTAGCACAAGCGAAAGCTCACGCACAAGGTATTGTATTGGGTACCGGTCGAGATGAAGGGCGCCTGATGGGGCCAATGCTCACGGCTCAAGCGCGCGATAGAGTGATGACAGCAGTAAGTAACGCTGTATCTGAGGGCGCAAGAATAATAATGGGAGGTAAAATCCCTCAAAGTCCAGCTACTGGTTATTATTTAGAACCCACTATTTTAGCGGATATTAACCCTGCAATGTCACTAGCTTGTGACGAAATTTTTGGCCCTGTCTTACCGGTGATTAAATTTAGTGATAGAGATGATGTCATTGCCATGGCAAACGATACTGAATCGGGCCTAGCAGCATACGTTTTCACCTCAAACTTACAAAAAGCTTTACAAGCAGCTGAGCAGATTCAAGCAGGTAGTGTATGCATTAATGAAGTTCATTATGATGTTTCTCTACCTCATGGAGGCTTAAAACAAAGTGGTGTTGGCAAAGATTGCTCTCACTATAGCTTAGAAGAATACATGACCTTAAAACGTGTATCTATACTTGTTAATGACTAGGGGCATATTTCCAATGAAAAATTTTATTCAAACATTTTCGTTGTTATTACTAGCAACTATTTTTAGTACTAGTACTTACGCACAACAAAAGCATTCCAATACACAATCACTTGATGGTGATTGGCAGATAATATTTGATAAAAATAATATTTCAAGAACAAAAAAACTCTATAAAAATAAGAATTTTCTAGCCCAAAGTAATATTAAAAATATAAAAGTACCTAGTGTCTGGGAGCTTGAAGAAAAGGATTATGAAGGTGTTGCTGTTTATCGCCGTACCTTTACGGCACCTAAAAAGTGGCAAGATAAAATAACCCACATTTCATTCGATGCAGTAAATTATCGTGCTGAAGTTTACTTAAATGATCATGTTGTTGGTGTTCACGAAGGTGGCTTTACTCCGTTTAGTTTCCGCATTGATTCAATGTTAAATTTTGATAAAGAAAACATCATAACCTTGCGTGTGCTTGGCCCAATTTTATTAGACACGGATAAAGTAATAGATGGCATTGGCGCAATGGAAACACCACAATGGCGTGGTGGCATTAGTGGTGGTATTTGGCAGTCAGTTCGCTTAGTTGCCACAGAAAAAAGCTATATCAAGGACGTTTATGTTCAACCTAACTATAAAACTAGCCAAGCTAAAGTAACGCTATCGACTACTAATTTTGGTGAGTTTTCCAGCCAAGATAAAGTCAACTTTAAGATAACAGAAGTTAAGACCAATAAAGTTGTTGTCACTAAGCAAATCAGTCACAAATTTCAAGCAGGCCAAAATAAGCTTATTGAAACGATTGATATTCCCAATGCAAAAACATGGTCACCTAGTAGCCCTAACCTCTATAAACTAACGGTTAGTATCGAACGACAAGGAAAAATAAGTGATACCGTCAGTGATCGTTTTGGTTTACGTGAATTTTCAGTTAAGAATAAGCGTTTTTCATTAAATGGTGAAGAAATATACGTTAAAGCGGTATTTCTTGAAGGAGTTTACCCTGTAGGTATTGCAACACCTGTTGATTTAAACCTAGCACGCAAAGAAATAAGACTCGCGAAAGAAGCCGGCTTTAACATGATCCGCCCATGGCGTCGCCCACCTCCACCAAAGTGGCTAGATTTAGCCGACGAAATGGGCGTTTTGGTTGTGGGCTCTCCTGCCCTTGAATGCATGGATTTACCGGTAAATACCCCTGATTTACCTAAGCGAGTAATTTCTGAATTAAAACAAACTATACTTCGCGATCGTAACCGTGCCAGTGTGGTTATGTGGGAATTATATAATGAGGTTCGCCGCCCAATTTTAAAACAAATGATGGCTGAAACCTCCATGATGGCAAGAGACATAGACCCTTCGCGTTTAATTCTTGATGAATCAGGTGGTTGGGCTTTTGGTGCAAAAGTTTATTTACCTAACGAACGTGACTTCATTCCTTTTAATGATGTGCATACCTACCCTGGACCCAACGTAACTAACAGCTTTTACGATAAATTTTTAGGTGTTTCTTACACCAAGGAAGAGCGAAAAAAATTAAACATAAAAGGCAAGCCTATCGGACATAACCTACAAGAAGGGGCGACTTCTTTTGTTTCTGAGTTAGGTTATGGCAGCTATGTCGACTTTGACAAAGTTAACGCCCGTTTTGCTAAAGAAGGCAATCCAATTGCACCTCCTACTCGTTATCACAAGCAATTAGGCAGTCAATTAAATCAACTTCTTACCTCTCAATTAAGTGATATTTATGCAACCCCATTAGATTTCTATAATGAGCAACAAGAAATTCATGGTAAAGCCAATGCTCGAATGATTGAGGCTACCCGTGCTAACCCTAAAATTACCGGCTATTGTGTGCATGCCTTAACGGGTGGTGATTGGGTAATGGGCGCTGGATTGCTTGATATGTGGCGTGAACCGAAACAGGCTGTATATAACAGCACGCAAAAAGCGAACCAACCGCGTATTTTAACCATTCGAACTATTCCCCGTTCTGCTTACCAAGGCGAGCTTGTCAGAATAACGGTTAAAGGCATAAACGATCTAGAAAAAATTGACGGTGCATTTAAGGTCTCTGTCAAAAACGAACAAGGTAAAACAATTTGGCAAACGACATCAAACATAGATTTTGAACATGCTGTTTCAGATTTACTTGAGCAAAAAATAGCAACCGACAAGTTATCTGGTACCTATACCGTTAGCGCTGAAATAATTGACAGCCAAGGTAATTCAGTTGCAGATAATAATTTTAACTTCGACGTCTTTAATACCGCTACTCTAAGCAATCTAAAAAATAACATAGGACAATTTGCTGTTGTTGATCAAACGGGTTTAGTTAAGACATTTTTACACAATAAAGGCATTAGTTTTTCAGCCTTTAATAGCACTACCTCAATAAGAACCCCTGTGCTTGTAGCGATGAAGATTAAGAAACAAGATGATCAAATTGCATTAAACAAACAATTATCTGATTTTACAAAACGTGGCGGCAAAGTCACTTATGTGCAATTCCCTTATATGGGTCAAAAATGGAAAGACGGCGTATTAAGCAAAGGTTACACCATAAATATGCCTGTAAATATAAAAATGAAAGGCTCTCAAGGGTTATGGGGGGGAATGAGCCATGTTGTTGCTAAGCACCCTGTTTTTATTGGTTTGCCCACCAATCAATCTATGCAAGGTATATACGAAAATGTCCGTGCAAAAATCAGTATGGTTGAATTAGAAAGTAAAGCGATTGTCACTGTAGTGGCTAATGACAACTTCCCTGATATGACCTTAATGAAACGCCATTATAAAGGTACTGGCGATGTTTGGTCTGGCTCAGACTTATCAGAAGTTAAACATGGCAAAGGCACATTAATATTATCTACTATGCGAATAGTGCCTCACTTAGGTGATGACCCTGTCGCGGATACACTGTTATTAAACCTCCTTGCTTATATAACGAATACCAATAGGACTAATTAAGTGCTCAATATGACAAAATATATATCTAAGGAGTGCTTGTGAAGTATTTACAAACTAACCCAATCATTGCCATTTTAAGAGGCTTGCAACCTTCACAAGCAGAGAGTATTGGCAAGCTTTTATATCAAGCAGGCATCCGTGTCATGGAAGTCCCTTTGAACCGAGAGAATGCATTTGAGAGTATTAAAATTTTGCAATCAACAATGCCTAGTGACGTCTTAGTAGGTGCTGGCACCGTAATAAATGAAGGTCAGTTGGAACAATTAAAACAAATGGCTGTACCTTTAATTATTTCACCTAATTTAGACGTTGATATTGTTAAAAGTACCGTCGCCGACGATTTGTTTTCTATGCCGGGAGTTGCCACAGTATCAGAAGCTTTTTTAGCCTATAACTCAGGTGCCAGATGGTTAAAGCTATTTCCTGCAGCGAGCTACGGCGTTATTCATTTAAAAGCGATGTTAAGCGTATTGCCAAAAGACGTTAATTTTGTTGCTGTTGGTGGTATTGATGCTACTAATGTTAATTCTTGGCTCGGTGCAGGAGTTAAAGCGCTAGGAGTTGGTAACAGTCTATTTTGTGAAGATGACTCCTATCAACAGACTAAAGTAAAAATAGAAAAATTTAAAAAAGCACTTCAATAAAAATATTATATTGATTAAGGAATCAATTAGAAATGACAAAGGTTATCACCGTTGATTGGGGCAGTACTAAATTACATGCAAACTTATGCCAGATAGACAGTGATGGTCAACTCACTGTACTTGGTTCTACTACAGGGCTTGGCATTAACAAAGTAGCACAACAATTCGAACATGAATTATTTACTGTTATTTCACCTTGGACGGAGCAATATGGTCCACTAGATATTCTAATGTCAGGTCAAATCGGCGCAAATATTGGTTGGAAAGAAACACAATACTTACCCTGCCCTATTTCCCCAAAAAACTTAGCAAAAGCCTGCTTAAATTTTAAATGCCGCGATGTTCAAATTAACATAGTTCCCGGTGTGAATTGTTATATTGAAGATGATTACCCTGACGTTATGCGCGGAGAAGAACTACAAATACTAGGATGGTTACAGACTAACTCTGAATTTAGAAAAAACCGTCACTTAGTTTGCTTACCCGGTACTCATACTAAGTGGGCAGTAGTTGAAGATGGAGAAATTAAAATATTCCGCTCAGCTATGACCGGAGAGTTGTTTGATCTTTTGTCTCATAATAGCGTATTGATTCAAAACTCAGAAAAAGACAACTTTGACCAAGTAACGTTTTTATCTGGAGTTAACAGAATAAAAGGCAATGGCCAAACAAATGATTTTTATCATAGCTTATTCAGTGTGAGAACCAAGCAACTTCTGTCTGGCTTAACACCACAAAATGCTTGCTCATATCTTTCAGGATTATTAATTGGTGCTGACGTTAGAAATGCCATCGAGAGCTATTTATGGGACAGTGATGAATTTGATCAAATAGCCATAATTGGTGCTGAGCATATTAGTAATTGCTTCGCCAAGGCTTTACAAGAGTATAACAAGCAATGTACGTTATATGATGCCAACCAAGTATCAATCAAAGGCTACCAAGCTGTTCTACAACAAATTTATAATTAAATATTGTTACTTAACAATATTATGAATATTTTAAACATGCTGCTTGGCAGCATCATATACTGGGAAATCCCCTTTAGATTACAAAATAGCGAGTTAAACTATTTGTATGTGCTATTAATCTAATATGACATTAAAAAAGGATAATAATTTATGACGCAGTCAATGATGATCAATGGAACTAAACATGAAATAACGGTAGATGGTGATATGCCACTACTGTGGTTTCTTCGTGATGAATTAGAGTTCACAGGTACAAAATTTGGCTGTGGAAAGGGGTTGTGTGGTGCTTGTACAGTGCATGTAAACGGACAGGCAACACGCTCATGCGTGACGCCAGTTAGCTCGGTAATTAATAAAAAAATTACCACCATTGAAGGGTTATCTGAAAATGGTGACCATGCCTTACAAAAAGCCTGGTTGAATAATAATGTGCCACAATGCGGATATTGTCAGGCTGGACAGATCATGAATGCCGCAAGTTTACTTGCGGTAAATGCAACACCTACGATAAAAGAAATCGAAACATCAATGCAGGGCAATATTTGTCGTTGTGGTACTTATCAACGCATCACGAAGGCGATTGCAGAAGCCGCAGACACGCTAAGTAAGGAAGCTTAACATGAGTAATTCAAACGTAAGTCGTCGACATTTTTTAAAAGTAGCGGGAATTGCTACTGGTGGTTTGTGCATCAGTGTCGCATTTCCTAGCAATGTACTAGCAGAGAAAGGGATTATAGAAGATAACGGGTCAGAGCTAAATGCCTTCATTCACCTTGATGAAAATGGTGATACCACCATTTATTGCGGGCGTTGTGAAATGGGACAAGGCATCAGTACTGCCCTCCCCTCGGCTGTCGCTGATGAAATGGAAGCTGATTGGCAGCGCGTTACCGTGAAACAAGGTGATGCAGACGAAAAATTTGGACCTCAATCTACAGGTGGTTCGGCTAGTATTCGTAAGATGTATCAGCCAATGCGAGAAGCTGGAGCTAAAGCAAAAATAATGCTAATTGCTGCAGCAGCTAAAGTTTGGAAAACCTCACCTGAAAATTGTTTTGCACAATCTCATTTTGTTATTAATAAACTCAATCAACAGAAGCTGGGATTTGGTGAGTTAGCAAGCATTGCCAAAAGCATGCCGATCCCTAACAAAGTTACCCTTAAAAAGAAAAGTGAATTTAATTACATTGGCAAAAAATTAGCCCGACACGACCAAAATGAGGTGGTAGTAGGAAAGCGTACTTACGGGGTTGATACTAAACTGCCCGGTCTTAAATATGCCGCAATGATTCATTGTCCGGTATTAGGCGGCAGCATTAAAAGTGTCGACAAAACTCAGGCGCTAAAAATGAAAGGAGTAACCGATGTTATTGAAATCCCTCGTTTTGATGTGCCATTTGGCTCCATTGGTGGTGTGGCTGTAGTTGCTAACAATAGCTGGACAGCACAGCAAGCAGTAGAAAAATTGAAAGTTGAGTGGGATTTAGGTGAAAATGCAGTTTACAACACCAAAGAGTATAAACAACAACTCGTTGCTAATGTCGAAAAGCCAGCAACCTTGGCAAAAGAACGCGGTAATGTTCATAGAGCGTTAAAAAAAGCAAAGCACAAACACAAAGCGACCTATACTGGCGGACACCTCTCCCATTCTCCAATGGAGCCTAATGCTAGTGTGGTATGGGTGCAAAAAGACAGTTGTGAAGTTTGGGCTTCAACGCAAAGCCCTGCAGATATTCAAAAAGTATTAGGCCAATATTTAAATAGAAAGCCTAAAGATGTAGTTGTACATGTGGCAATGGCTGGTGGCGCATTTGGCAGAAAATTCAAATGTGACTATGTTCATGAAGCTGCAGTGATTTCTGAAAAAACAGGTGCCCCTATTCAGCTTATTTGGTCACGTGAAGAGGATATGCGTACCGGATATTATCATTCAATCAATGCCCAACACATAGAAGCATCAATGGATGATCAAGGCAATGTTACCGGATGGTTGCACCGAGCCGCTTTTCCTTCTATCCCCACTTTATTTGACCCATCTCTCGTTAGAGCGCCAAAAGGTGCTCTTAATGCGATAAGCAATCATTTATTCGGCGTACAAAGCATTAGAGCAGAGTCAGGTGATGCTAAAGCGCATACACGAATTGGTTGGTATAGAGCAGTTAATGCAATTTTTTATGGCTTTGCCTTTAGCACATTTGCTGATGAACTTGCCTATAAAGCGGGTAAAGACCCGCTTACTTTTGTGAATCAACTTTTTGATAATAATAAGAAGAAAAAGCAAAAGAAAGACATCAAAAGAATTAAAGCCGTTTTGGCATTGGTCGCTGAAAAATCAAACTGGCATAACAGAGAAAGTCTACCTGAAGGTCAGGGGATTGGCTTAGCGGTACATTATAGTTTTAAAAGTTTTGTCGCCATGGCTGTACATGTTGAGGTGAAAGACGACAATATTAAAGTATTAAATGTAGATTGTGCAATTGACTGTGGCCAGATACTCAATATTGATGGTGCTACCGCTCAAATGGAAGGCGCGGTTGTTATGGGCATGTCATTAGCTTTAAGTACAGAAATCACCTTTAGAGATGGTGCTGTGGTTAACTCAAACTTTCATGACTACCCTGTTATGCGCATTACCGATATGCCAAATGTTCGAGTACACATCACCGATTCGGACAAAAAACCGACCGGTTTAGGTGAACCCGGAGTAGCTCCTTTTGCACCAGCATTAAGTAATGCAGTGTTTGCAGCATCAGGTAAGCGTTATAGAGATTTGCCTTTTAAGCCAATGGCAGTTTAGGGTTTGACCTGTATGAGTAATCACCTGTCACATATTTTAGCTAAGTGGTATCCCAATAGAGATAAAGCTGATTGGGTATTAGCTACTATTTATAAAACCAGTGGTCCCTGTTATCGAAAACCAGGAGCCATGATGCTGTTTAGCAGCCAAGGTGAGCAACTAGGTATGTTAAGCGGTGGTTGTTTAGAATCAGATATAGGTATTAATGCTCGCAAAGTAATGCAAACAGGTCAGCCTATATCTGTTTGCTACGACGGTTCAGACGAAGATGATTTATCTTTTCATTTGGGAATAGGCTGTGGCGGCACTATTTACATTATGTTGCAGCAAGTTAGTCATCAAAATGAGTATTTGTCGTTAGTTCAAGTCTTTGATGCACTTCAGCAGCGTTCAACTGGGTACTTTTACCAAAGTGTGGTTGGTAGAAAGACTGATGAACAGGCATATTTCGAGACTGAGAAAATAGCAGATATTGCCGCTTCAGCAACCTTAGTGCAAAAACCTCAAGGTGATAGCTGCAATACTTTTCCTTTAGATAGCAATAGCTGGTTAGTAACGCCCATTATACCTGAACCCCACATTCTTGTTGTTGGTGGTGGAATTGACGCTCGTCCGTTAGTGAATATGGCTGAACAGCTAGGCTGGAAAATATCTTTGTGGGACCCCCGCCCAGCCAATGCTCGAAAGGAATATTTTTCAAATGTCGACCATATTATTAAGGGAGAAGCTAGTGTACTAACTTCTTTTGCTGTGGAAAAAGATGTTAATGTCGCAGTATTAATGAGCCATAATGTTTCTATTGATGCCCATGCCTTAAATGCCCTAGCAACAACAAACCTTAAGTATATGGCATTGCTTGGCCCTAATAATAGAAGGCAACAGGTCATAACTCAGGCAAAAGTTGAAGAACAAGCCCTGCCATTCATATTTTCAGGACCGGCTGGTCTCGATATTGGCGGTATATTGCCTGAAAGTATCGCCCTATCAATACTTGCAGAGTGTCACGCAGGTTTATACAACAGAAATGCTCAGTCAATAAGCCAGGTACTATGACAAGCGATGGTTATAGCTAAAAACAATACTTTTCGCAGCCAGGAATAGTGAGCCGTTTAACGGCATAAAATCATTCGCGCAAAAGTCCCCCTTTACATCCACCGACTTAATAAGCTCAAAGAATCCCCACAAACGACTGACGATAAATCAACTTCGGAAATTAAACACCTGCTTTAGACTACCAAGCTAACGTTCAATAATCGAATATGGACGGCAGTAATACTCCAAGTTGCCATTTCAAACATTAAACAAAATGTCAGCTTTGGCTAGCTGAAGAAGCCTCTAATGATCACTGGCTCAATGTTAACAAAGATACGAATATAGTTAGCCTTAGCTTATCTAGTGACAAGTGACCCACTAGCGGTCATAAAGGCTTTAAGCCAAGACGACAGTTCCTCACTACTCTATAGCAGCATATACATGCTTTATTATATAAATATATGAAACACACCCTAAATTTTTTATTTGTGCTATATAAACTTAATCACCTTTTAATTAAATTCTGGAGTGAGCATGGGACTAATTCATCAGTTAAGTATTAGAGCAAAGCTTTTTTTAGGGTTTGGCTTAGTGGTGGGGTTGTTTTTACTAAGTACCATAATGGTCTTTAGTAAACTCCAATACACATCAGGGATTCAGGAACGACTCTTAAATGTTAGAGCACCAACAGTAAAAGCAGGTTTATCATTGTCTAGTGGTATTAATAAGTCATTATCCGGCTTAAGAGGCTATTTAATTTTGGGTGCAGAGCCAGATAAAGCAGATATTTTTATAGATGAAAGAAAGCAAGCATGGAAAAATATAGACGCGGCCTTGTCAGAAATGAACAGTTTTTCTCAAAATTGGACAGTACCAAAAAATAAGGCATTACTAAACGAAATTAATACTTTGATTATAGAATTTCGTACAGCACAGCAAGAAATTGAAGATATTGCTCATACCAATCAAAATATACCATCTTTTGAACTTTTATTCACCTCAGCAGCACCCACCGCAGCAAAAACTGTAGCATCATTAACAGCTATGATTGAAGATGAGCTGAATCAAAAATCAAATAAAGATCGAAAGACTTTATTTAAAGGATTAGCGGATAGCCGTGCCTCTTTTGCGTTAGGTCTAGCTAATATTCGTGCTTTTTTACTTTCAGGTGACATTAAATTCAAGCAAGGTTTTAACACTTTATGGGCTAAAAACGTTACTCAATTTAACACGCTAAAAGAGATGAAAATATTATTTTCATCTACTCAACAAAATCACTGGAAAAATTATTCAAGCTTGCGTGAGCAATTTAAGCCATACGTTGATTAGATGTTCCAATCTCGCTCAAGCGCAGAATGGAATAAGGCAAACGCTTGGCTTGGAACTAAAGCGGCTCCACGAGCAAAACGTATACAAGAGATATTACAAGGTATGCGAACATCTCAAGATAAGTTATTTTTTGATGAGGAAGCATTACTACTAGAAGCAACAGACAGCTTGAAACTTACCTTTATTGTTCTTCTAGCTATCACTATCGCTATTTCTTTAGTCGCAGCAATTATTATTTCAAGAGCAGTGACCATACCATTAGGTGGGGAGCCTGATAACATGTCTGTAATAGCAGAAAAAATAGCGAACGGTGACTTATCATCTTCATTTGAAAGCCCAGAACAAGCAACAGGTCTTTATCGTTCTATCATTAATATGAATGACAATCTTAAAACTTTAGTTCACGCAATCAGTCGATCTTCGGATGTTTTAGCTAGCACAGCATTAGAAACTTCGACTATTTCTTCACAAACTAACAAAAACATACAAGCTCAACATGCTCAAACTGATTCTGTTGCAACCGCTATTGAAGAGATGACTGCCACGGTTAATGAAGTTGCACAAAATGCTGTAGCCTGTGCAGATATTACGGAAACAACTCAAAAATTAACTGAGCAAGGTTCAAACAGAGTAAACTCAACCATCAATACAATTGATGGGTTGAACTCTAGTATTGATAATGCAACTAGTGTAATAGCAGCTCTGCAAGAAAAAAGCACATCCATTGGCACTGTATCTGAGGTTATTTCGGGTATCGCAGAACAAACAAATTTACTTGCCTTAAATGCTGCAATTGAAGCTGCAAGGGCTGGTGAGCAAGGTCGAGGTTTTGCTGTTGTTGCAGACGAAGTTCGCTCTTTAGCTTCTAAAACACAAGAATCAATAGAGAGCATTAACAGTATTATTGAGGCTTTACAGCAAGGTTCTAATGAAGCTGTTTTAGCTATGCAAAAAAGCCAAAAAGAAGCCCTTCTTACTATTGAGGATGCGAAAGCATCAGGTGAATCACTTAATGAAATTTCGGACGTTATTCAAAATATCAAAGATATGGCTAGGCAAATAGCTGTAGCTTCAGAGCAACAATCGAGTGTAACGCTTGATATTAGCCGAAATGTTCAGGAAATTAGTGCCGTATCGGAGCAAACAGCTCACGGAGCTTCGGAATCAGTTCGTGCAAGTGAAGAGTTATCTACCCAAGCAGAGGAATTAAAGTCCTTAATTTCATCATTTAAAATTTAAAAGTAAATGAAATATAGAGTGAATTATCATTAAAAACTCGAACCAAATAAGTTCGTATCAAAGTGATGTTTATCAGAGATGACTTTGACTCGTAAGTAATGCCCCCTTTAGGCTGAGCTGTCGTTGGTAACTCAAAAGCGAGTTCTTGTGGCTATCAGTTGACCTAAAGAATAATCAGTAGCTAATGTAAAGCGCACTTAGTTGCCATTATTTTCTAGCGACTTGTGAAGTATTTTGTGATTTCCTCACAACTTTTGACGAAAAACCTTCAATAAGATTATCCCAATTTAGCTACAGATCAATTTGGCATTGGCCACTAACTTAAGGCCTTTAAACTGAACTTTAGCTTTGTGCAAAAAATCATCAAGTTTAAAATACAATCTACTAACTCCCCCCTTTCCCATCAGAAGACTCCATACAGCAATTCTTAGACTCTTCGACGTATATTTACAGCTAGATGCCTACGATTTAACTTAAGTACGTTTATTTGATGTTTGGTGGATATTTAAAAGATCGAAAAAACAGGGGCATCTCAGATTAAAGTTATAAATTCTATCGAACCTCAAAACAAACATAATGTTAATTTCAGGAAAATAACTACATGGTTCGGCAACCTTCTCAGGAATAATTAACAACCAAACGAAAAAAGGCCGATTCATTACGAATCAGCCTTTAAATGTTTCTTTGTCTCGTTATATAAGTTTAGTGGTGCGGTTGGGGGGACTTGACCCCCACGACCTAAGTCACCACCCCCTCAAGAATGTTCATCCAAACGGTATAAACAAGGTATATACAACAACTTACACTTAAAGCAATGGTTATTACGTTTAAAAATAGTTGCAATACCAGTCATTTGAGATCAATAGCTTACATCTTAATTAACAACCAAAATAGTCAATGAATTTTCTAACCATTAAATTACTTTCGTTTGATTATTCTCTGAAATTGTAACTTTTAGATGAGATAGAATTTAAGGCTCTTTAGTACCCGCTATTTCTTGTGCTGCTTTATCAAAGGTATAAATAGGATGCACCTTTATATTGTTTATCTGACCATAACGCTTTGCTTTATTGATAATTAACGCATCAGGAAAATCGGCTTGCTTCGTTTTACCTTTCA